>JAESFT010000074.1_pt1 | contig 164926 bp, 147 predicted proteins | sample 9269451 | NCBI WGS metagenome assembly JAESFT01 (sample SAMN14502557, study PRJNA617106) | algae metagenome | isolation source: Scytonema hyalinum WJT4-NPBG1 and co-occurring heterotrophs from well... | place: USA: Mojave Desert, Joshua Tree National Park, California | collected 2006-05-25
GCCGGAGCGACTGCCCGGCGGCACGAAGCTGGGCAATTCTATACCGCTCCTCGAGCGATAACTGATGGTAACTGGACATGGCATCACCTGTATGAGGTGTTGCACTTGGTTTGTGAACTCAGGGGGACCCATCTCGAGATCTCTCCTGAGCCCCAAGGTGGTCCTGCCTGCAGCAGCAACCCCCACCCAACCTCCCCCTGAAAGGGGGAGGGGCAGACCGTGCTTGTGACACCAATCCCGCCCCACCCCCAATCTGTCCCTCCCCCTTCCAGAGGGAGGCTAGGTGGGGGTCCTCTAACTCACCAACTTATCCATCTTCTCCCCCACCTCCTCACCCATGCCATTCTCCCCTCATCGCCCACGCAGAGCCCAGTCATGACGAGTGATGCGCGCGGGGACAGCTGGAGAAGCAGGGGTCGCCCTGCTTGTGCGAGATCACGGCAGCCGCACCTGAGAAACTGGTGTCGCCTGAAACGCCTTGCGACAAGACCCGGCTTGGTGGCGGGACCCATGCCTCAACACACCAAAACTTTTCACGAGGCAACAGCCTCGCCACCATTGCTCACCTCATCACCGCACCCGGGGCGGCGCTTTGGCACGCCCAAACCCGTGCAAAACCATGTGTTCAAGCTGCATTAACCTGCAAATTCCACTTCGGCCGGTATACTGGTTTCCTGATTCGTTCTCCCGGAAAACCAGCTGATGTCAGACGTCGATTCCCTTCCGCCTGCCGATGACCAGCGCGTCGTCGACCTCAAGCAGGCGCTCGAGGAGCGTTACCTGAGCTACGCGCTGTCCACCATAACGCAGCGGGCCTTGCCGGATGCGCGTGACGGCCTCAAACCCGTACACCGCCGCATCATTCATGCCATGCGTCTACTCCGTCTCGACCCAGGGCAGGGCTACAAGAAGTCGGCCCGCATCGTCGGCGACGTGATCGGTAAGTTCCACCCGCATGGGGATCAGTCGATCTACGATGCCTTGGTGCGCCTCGCGCAGGATTTCGCGCTCCGCTATCCCCTGGTCGATGGTCAGGGCAATTTCGGCAACATCGACGGCGATGGCGCTGCGGCCATGCGCTACACCGAAAGCCGGATGACCGATGTCGCCGTTCGCCTTCTCGAAGGCATGAACGAGAACGCCATCGACTTCAAGCCGACCTATGACGGCGAAGACGAAGAGCCTGTCGTCCTCCCGTCGAATTTCCCGAACCTCCTGGCCAACGGCTCCACCGGCATTGCGGTCGGCATGGCAACGTCCATTCCCCCGCACAATGTCGCCGAACTCTGCGATGCCGCCCTTCACCTTATCAACGTCAATCCAGACGCTTCCGCCGCTGACCTGACTCAGTTCGTGAAGGGACCCGACTTCCCAACCGGCGGCATCATGGTGGAGTCACCTGAGTCCATCGCCCATTCCTACGCAACCGGTCGGGGCTCCTTCCGCCTGCGCGCCAAGTGGGAAGTGGAGGAAACCGGCCGCGGCGTTTACCTGATCGTCGTCACCGAAATTCCATACGGCATCCAGAAGTCCCGCCTGGTTGAAAAGATCGCCGAACTGCTGCTCGCCAAGAAGCTGCCCTTGCTCAAGGACGTGCGCGACGAATCGTCCGACGACATCCGCCTTGTCCTCGAGCCGCGAGCCCGCACGGTCGACGCGGCGATCCTCATGGAGCAGCTGTTCAAGGTCACCGACCTCGAAACACGCTTCCCGCTCAACCTCAACGTCCTCGATCGTGGCGCCGTACCCAAGGTGATGAGCCTGCCCCAGGCACTCAGGGCCTGGCTCGAACATCGCAAGGAAGTGCTGGTTCGCCGCTCCGAGCATCGCCTGGAGCAGATCGCACACCGCCTTGAAGTGCTCGCCGGCTACATCATTGCCTACCTCAACCTCGATGAAGTCATCCGCATCATCCGCGAAGAGGACGATGCCAAGGCTTCCCTCATGAGCACATTCGAGCTCACCGATGTTCAGGCCGAGGCCATCCTCAACATGCGCCTGCGCTCCCTGCGCAAGCTTGAGGAAATGGAGCTTCGCAAGGAGCATGCCGACCTGACCAAGGAGCAGGGAGAACTGCAGAACCTGCTCGCCTCCGACAAGCGGCAGTGGCGCTCGATCAGCAAGGAAGTCGAGGCGCTCAAGAAGGCCTATCCGCTGACTAATGTTGATGGCACGCCGCACCCACTCGGTGCACGCCGCACCATTCTGGGCACAGCTTCCGCCGTCGACCTGGCCGAGGTCACCGAAGCCTTTATCGAGCGCGAACCCATCACGGTGATCCTGTCTGAAAAAGGCTGGATTCGTGCACCACGCGGACATGCCGTGGATGTAAACGACGAAAAGGGCTTCAAGGCCGGCGACCGCCTCAAGCTCGCCATCAAGTGCGAAACGACCGACAAGCTCCTCATGCTCACCGCAGGCGGCAAGGTCTACACCCTCTTTGGCGACAAGTTGCCCGGCGGGCGAGGGCAGGGCGAGCCGGTTCGCATCATGGTGGACATCGAGGAGGGGCAGGACATTGTCGACATGTTCGTTTATCGCCCCGCCCAAAAGCGCATCATTGCCTCGTCGGCCGGCTATGGCTTCATCGTCAGCGAGGACGAGATGATTGCCAATACGCGCAAGGGCAAGCAGGTCCTCAACGTCGCTGCCACTGAAGAAGCGCGCCTGCTGGTGCCGCTTGCGGGTGACCGCGTCGCTGTCATCGGACAAAACCGCAAGCTCCTTGTCTTCCCGCTCGCGCAACTGGCGGAGATGACACGCGGCAAGGGCGTCCGCCTGCAGCGCTACAAGGATGGCGGTATCTCCGATCTCAAGACCTTCTACGCTGCCGATGGCCTGACGTGGACGGACTCCTCCGGCCGCACCTTCACCAAGCCCATGGAAGAGCTCACCGATTGGGTGAGCGATCGCGCCACGGCTGGCCGCCAGCCCCCCAATGGTTTCCCCCGCAACAACAGGTTCGTTGGATGATCCGCCACTGCGTGCTCGTGAAGTTCCGCCCCGATGTCTCCGACGAAGAGCGTGCAGTGATCTATGCTGACCTCGGCGCCTTAGTCGGGCAAATCGATGGCCTGCTATCCGCTCACTTCGGCGCCAATGTTTCGCCCGAAGGACTGGCCCAGGGCTACAACGATGGCTTCATCATGGATTTGGCTGATGAAGCAGCGCGCGACCGTTACCTCGCTGATCCCGCACACAAGGCTGCTGGATCAAGATTGGTGGCCGCTCTCGAAGGCGGCGTTGCTGGCCTGCTGGTGTTCGACTTGGAGCTCTAGCCGCTAGTCGAGCGGGCACCAGCCGAGCGTACCTCTCTGCACCTCGAGAGGCTTGAACTGCGCCTTGTAGGCCATCTTGGGAGAATCTTTTACCCAGTAGCCCAGATATACGTATTTTAGTCCAGCCGAGCGAACCTGCTCGATATGGTCAAGTATGAGAAAGGTGCCAAGACTACGATGCGCGAGGTCCGGATCGTAGAAGGAATAAACCATCGACAGCCCATCAGGCATCACGTCGGTCAGCGCCACAGCTACCAGGCGATGGTCCGGGTCATCGCGCAGCCGGTACTCCACCAGCACGGACTGCACCGGCGTATCTTCAACCATGTATTCGTAGTCGACAAAACTCATCTGGTTCATGCCGCCGCCGGCATGGCGGGACTCCAGATAGCGCTTGAAGAGATCATACTGCTCGGCCGTCGCCGCTGTAGGACGGACCTCAACGAGCAAGTCGCTGTTCTTTTTCAGCACGCGTTGAAACCGGCCAGATGGTTCGAACTGGCCAGTAACGATCCGCACCGACTGGCAAGCATTGCAGCCTTCGCATGCAGGGCGATAGATCAGGTTTTGGCTACGTCGAAATCCGTTTTCGCTGAGCAAGTGATGCAGGTTCGCCGCCCGCCGCCCCGTAAGATGCGTGAACAGCTTTCGCTCCTGCCGCCCCGGCAAGTACGGGCACGGCATGGCTGCAGTCAAGAAGAGCTGCGTTGTTTCAGGCGTCTGGTCGGTCATTGAAGACCCTTAGGTGCAATCAGCCGAATGTACTCCGCCCGGCTGCTATCGGCAACGGCTCAATAAGCCTGGCTTTCTCGCAGTTTCTGGGAACGCCAGTGCCGCACCATGGGCGAGCGACGCACCATGAGCGTACCGGTGATTAGATCATGCAACATCTGCCGCCGTGGCGTGAAGAGAACGAACAACAGGGACAGCGGCAGCGATATCCACGCCGTGATCCAGAACAGCCCGGCATGGATAAGCGCCATCCATCCATCAAGCGGTTGGCCGCGCGTGGGCGTCAGCACCAGGTCCATGGCGCGCATGCCCAGCGTCGCCCGTGCTGAAGATCCCAGTGTAATGCTATAGTAAACCGCTATGCTCGCCGGAACCACAATCAGCAGGCCCAACCAGGCCAAACCAAAAGTGAAGAACCCTGCGACCAAACCAATGAAGGTAAAAGCCAGAAGAAGGAACCCGATCGCCACAAGATCGATCAGGAAGGCAAATGTTCGACGTGTCAGCAACCCGTCAAACAATTCAGGTGAACTGTTTGGGTCAGGCAGGTGAGGGCGGGCGTCGTTGATCTGTTCCATGCGAAAGACATTGTCACCTTGGTGCCCTTGCGCAAGATCTCGATGAAAAGTTTCTCGCAGCATCATCAAACAATTTCGAAGCTGCCGTGCAGCAACTCCTATTGACGGCTAGGCAAAATCCTATGCACATGGCGCCACCATGAGTGACATCCAATCTTTCCGCCAAGCCGTTGAGTCCTTTATCTCTGCGCGTGGTTGGACCCCGACCCGCTTTGGCCGCACCGTTGCTGGCGACCCGCTGTTTGTGTTCGACCTCCGTGAAGGGCGGGAGCCGCGGTCCGATACGAGGACGCGCATCCTGCGCGCCATGCAGGATTTCGATGATGGCGAGTCGCGTGCACCATTGCGCGTCGGCGTCGCCGGGTTGGGGAACGTTGGCGCTACCCTGGTGCGCATCCTGCAAAAGGATGGACCTGAACTCACCAAGAAATTGGGGCGCCAACTGGTTGTGACCGCCGTCGCGGCGCGTTCTCGTTCACGCGACCGCGGCATCGACATTTCTGGGCTGGATTGGTTCGACGATCCGGTGGCTCTCGCCAAATCGGACGGCATTGATCTTTTCGTCGAGCTGATTGGCGGAGAAGACGGACCGGCCTTCGCTGCGGTGAAAGCAGCGCTGGAGATGGGGCGTCCTGTGGTCACCGCCAACAAGGCGCTGTTGGCAAAACACGGCGTGGCGCTTGCCAAGCTCGCTGAAGAGTCTGGAGCTCAACTCGGTTTCGAAGCTGCCGTCGCTGGCGGCATTCCGGTCATCAAGACCTTGCGAGAAGGGCTTGGGTCTGCCCAGATCGCTAAGGTTTTCGGCATTATGAACGGAACCTGCAACTACATTCTGACGCGCATGGGCAACGAGGACATTAGCTTCGCCGATTGCCTCAAGGATGCCCAGTCGCTGGGCTATGCCGAGGCTGATCCCACCTTCGACGTCGAAGGGTTCGATACCGCTCACAAGCTCTCCATTCTGGCAACGCTGTGCTTCGGCTATGAGATCGCGCCCGACAAGATCCGGGTGGAAGGCATCTCCAGTATTAGCCAGCACGACATCAAGGTCGCGGCCGAACTGGGCTATAAGATCAAGCTGCTCGGCATCGCCCAGCGCACAGCCGATGGCATCGAACAGCGCGTTCATCCGACCTTTGTGCCCAAGGGCTCGGCGATTGCTGGCGTGGATGGCGTCATGAATGCCGTCGCCTTGGAAACCGACCACGTACACGAACTGCTGCTCGCGGGTCCTGGTGCTGGTGGCCCGCCGACAGCATCCTCCGTCCTTTCCGATATCCTGGATATCGCCCGAGGCACGCGTGTGCCGCCGCTCGGTGTGCCCAGCGACGAGCTCCTGCCATACCGGCAGGCGCCGATGCGTGCACATGATGGCGGCTACTACATTCGCTTCAACGCCAAGGACGTGCCGGGAGCGCTTGCTGCCATTGCAACCCGTATGGGCGAGCGCGGCATTTCCATCGACTCTGTCATTCAGCGGTCTGATTTGGGCGCTAAGGCAGTCGCGCCGGACGGGTCCTCGACTCGAACGGTGGTCATGATTACCCAACAGACTTTAGAAGCATCCGTGCGTGAATCGCTTGCGCAGATTGCTGCTGATGGGTTTATCGTGGGCGAGCCGCAATTGATCCGAATAGAGACGCTCTGACAGCCACTTCCGGCCGATCAGGCTGGGGGAACGCAGATGAAGTTAAGCAAGGTCGAGGACACCCGGAGCCCCGCCCACCTTCATCGATCCCTGACGCTAGAGCTTGTGCGTGTCACCGAACGGGCAGCCATTGCTGCCGCTGACTGGCGCGGCAAGGGTGACGAGCAAGCGGCCGACGAAGCGGCCGTTCGAGCCATGAAGGCTGAACTCGCCAATGTCGCGATTTCGGGCCAGATCGTCATCGGAGAAGGTGAGCAGCACGAATGCGAGCACCTCTTCATCGGGGAGCATGTTGGCTCGGGCGACGGTCCTGAAGTCGATATCGCGGTTGATCCTCTCGAAGGCGTCACTCTGTGCGCCAAGAACCAGCCGGATTCCATTGTTGTCTTGGCTATGGCAGAGCGCGGCGGGCTGCTGAACGTTGCGCGCAACGTTTATATGCACAAGATCGCCATCGGCGCTGATTATCCGCCGGGAACGGTACACATCGATTGGACTGCGGGGGAAAACGTCAGGGCTCTTGCTAAGGCCAAGGGCGTTCCTCTCTCCGAAATCACCGCCATTGTCCTCGATCGCCCCCGCCATGCCAGCTTGATCGAAGAATTGCGCACAACGGGCGTGGCGGTAAAGCTCATCAGCGACGGAGACATTGCGGGTGTCATGCACGCGGTCAACACCGAAGACACCGGTATTGATATCTATCTAGGCTCGGGTGGTGCGCCCGAAGGTGTGCTGGCGGCCGCGGCGCTGCGCTGCATTGGCGGGCAGATGCAAGGCAAGCTCATTCTCGATACGCAAGCTAAGCGCGAGCGAGCCTTCTCGATGGGCATAGAGGATCCCCAACGCATTTACGACGTCTCGGAACTCGCATCGGGTGATGTGCTCGTCGCTGCAACGGGCGTGACTGACGGAACCCTGCTCGAGGGCATTCGGCTCCGGCGCAAATCTGTGCAGACCAACACCATAGTCATGCGGTCGTGGAGCCAGACTGTTCGCTGGATCAGGGCACAACACGCCCGTTGATGGAGCCACTCGACCGCTCCGCGCAAATCACCTAGGTCTGGGCTCATGCCAGACGCTGTCAGACCGTTTCTTGATGTCCAACATTCCCTTACGGGCAGAACCTGGATCAACCGGCTCGACATCGCCGCAGGGAGAACGGCCGCTGCCATCGCCCAGCGCAGCAATATTTCGGAGATCCTCGCCAGGGTAATCTCGGGTCGTGGCGTAGCGGTGGACGATGCCGAGAAGTACCTTGAGCCAACCATTCGCGGGCTGATGCCCGACCCTTCCACCATGACAGCCATGGATGAACTGGCCGACCGGCTGGCTCAGGCGATCCTCGATAACGAAGCTATTGCGCTGTTTGGCGATTACGACGTGGATGGTGCGTGTTCTTGTGCCCTCATGGTGCGCTATCTCCGCCATTGGGGCATCGAGCCGCAGGTTCATATTCCAGACCGCATCTTCGAAGGCTATGGCCCCAACACGGCAGCTATGGACAAGCTGATCGACAGCGGCGCCACGCTGATCATCACGCTCGATTGCGGTACGACCAGTGATGCACCGATTGTCCATGCGCGCAGCCGGGGCGCTGATGTTCTGGTGATCGATCATCACCTGTCCGACCACGAACTTCCCCAAGCCAATGCACTCGTCAATCCAAATCGGCCCGACGACATCTCGGGCCTGGGTTATCTCTGTGCGGCAGGCGTCACCTTCATGGTTATGGTCGCGGTCAATCGTGCGCTGCGGCAGCGCAATCAGCCTGGCTTGCCTGATCTGTTGAAGCTGCTCGATCTGGTGGCGCTGGCAACCATCTGCGATGTTGTCCCGCTGGTCGGGCTGAACCGTGCCTTCGTTGTTCGAGGACTAGAGGTTGCCCGTCGTGGCGACAATCATGGCATCCAGGCCCTTGCCCTTGCGGCAAGGTTGTCTGGGCCGATCAATCCCTATCATCTTGGCTACCTCATTGGTCCGCGCATCAACGCCGGCGGCCGAATCGGCAATGCGGCGCTGGGGACAGAACTCCTGACCGTCGACAATGAGCACCATGCCCTCGCAATAGCCGCACGGCTCGATGAGTTGAATGCCGAACGGCAACGGATCGAAGTCGAAGCGGTGGAAGAGGCCGCCGTTGTGGCTGAGCTTGAAATCGGAAGCGGCGAGGGGCCGCCAGTGCTGGTGCTGGCATCGGCGAACTGGCACCCCGGCATCGCTGGGCTCATTGCCGCAAGGCTGCGTGAGCGCTTCGAGCGGCCGGCTTTCGCCATTGCGCTTCACCCCGATGGCACTGGCACCGGCTCAGGCCGCTCCATGCCCGGTGTCGATCTCGGCCGCGCCGTGATCGAAGCGGTTGAACAAGGGTTGATCGTCAAAGGAGGTGGCCATGCCATGGCAGCCGGCGTGTCGATCAAGCCCGGGCAATTAGGACCATTCCGGTCCTTTCTGGCGCAAGCGCTGCTCAACCAGGTGAGTTCGGCACGCGCAGTAACGACCTTGCCGATCGATGCGGCGCTGACCGCTCGTGGAGCCAGCCTCGACCTGGTGCATGATCTGGAGCGGGCCGGGCCCTACGGCGCGGGCAACCCGCTGCCCGTCTTCGCCTTCCCAGCGCATCGAGCCAAGTTCGCGCAAGTGGTCGGTAAGGGTGGACACGTTAGCTTCACGCTAACGTCCGATGACGGTGCTCGGCTCAAAGCCATAGCCTTCCGTGCAGCCAATACGGCTATTGGGCAAACCTTGCTTCGCTCTCCCGATGCCGCATTTCACTTTGCCGGCTCCTTGTCCATCGACCACTATCAAGGGCGCGAGCAGGTGCAGTTTCGTCTCACTGATTTGGCAAGACCAAGCAGTTAGCGAAAACTTCGTCTTGTTCCGGCACCTTGCTGGACGCGTCACATCAGCCTGAGCCGCCGAGGAATAAACTGCGCCATGACTGCAATGAAGATCGCTGTGATCGGAGCCGGCATCGCAGGTTTATCGGCCGCCTGGCTGCTGGGGCAGTCTCAGGACGTTACCTTGTTCGAGAAGCGTCCGCGGCTTGGTGGCCATGCCAATACGGTTCAGACAATTGTGCCCGACGGGCTTGTTTCCGTTGATACTGGCTTCATCGTCTACAACGAGCCCAACTACCCCAATCTAGCAGCCCTGTTCAGCCACTTGGAAGTTGCCAGCACCGAGACGACGATGGGCTTCGCTGTCTCGATTGAGAGAGGGCGGAGGGAATATTCAGGCAAGCACCTGAACGGCCTGTTTGGCCAGCGCCGCAACATTGTCAGGCCCGAGCATTGGCAGCTTGTGGGCGACATCCTGCGCTTCTTCCGAGAGGCGCAAAGGCAGGTCGTTTCCTGCCCCGATGATCTCTCCATCGCCCAGTTCCTGGACCGGTTTGGCTATTCGCGCGTCTTTATCGAGGATCATATCCTCCCCATCTCCGCCGCCATCTGGTCCACGCCATCGCGTGGCATGCTTCAGTTTCCCGCGCGGACGTTTATCGACTTCTTTGCAAATCATTCATTGCTACAAGTCGGCAACCGCCCGGTCTGGCGGACGGTAGCGGGTGGCAGCAGCGAGTATCTCTTCCGGCTGGTAGGATCCGGTCGGTTCAAGACCATTGCCAACTGCACCATTCGCAGCGTGGTGCGACGCCCTCACGGTGTCGAGGTCATCCTGGGAGATGGTTCGCGGCAGGTATTCGATCAAGTGATCTTTGCCATTCACGCTGATGAGGCTTTGACCCTCCTTGCCGATCCGAGCGAAGCCGAAACAGACATTCTCGGCGCCTTTCGCTTCACCCGCAATCATGCGGTGCTCCACACCGATGAGAGCTTCATGCCGCAGCGTCGGCATCTTTGGTCGTCTTGGAACTACCTGCGGGGGGAAGAGGGTGAGGACGCGCTAAGTCTCACTTACTGGATGAACCGCCTGCAGCCGCTGCAGACCCGAACCAACTTGTTCGTAACCCTCAATTCTCATCGCCGCTTCGCGCCCGGCAGCGTGCGCTACGAAGTCGACTACGAACACCCTCTCTTTGATGCGCGCGCCATTCAAGCTCAGAAGCAGCTTTGGCGCCTCCAAGGCGTGCAGCGCACATGGTTCGCCGGCGCTTGGATGGGCTATGGTTTCCATGAGGATGGCCTTCAGGCGGGGCTGGAGGTGGCCGAACGCATCGGGCCGCTTGGGCGTCCCTGGCAGGTCAAGCAGCAACGTGACCGCATTGCGCACAACTGGGTGCAGGGAGACCGACGCCAGTGGGCCGCAGAGTAGAGCGGATTGAAAACAGCGCACTCTATATCGGCACAGTTGTGCACAAGCGGGCTCGCCCGAAGCGGCACGTGCTTCGCTACCGCGTTTTCTCAATGCTCGTAGATCTCGATAGCCTCGTTACCCTTTCCCGGCAGCTAAGTTTCTTCTCATTCAACCGCTGGAACCTCGTTTCGCTGTTTGCGAAGGATTTCGGGCTGCGCGATGGATCAAACCCGGCCGTGTTGATTCGAGCCAAGGCTTCTGCCAACGGGGTGTCAGACGTCGCTCGAATCCGCATGCTTGCATATCCACGCCTACTCGGCTTCGCTTTCAACCCGATTACAGTCTACTTCTGCGAGGATGCGGCGGGGCAGGCGCGCTTCATCGTCTATGAGGTCCGCAATACCTTCGGTGAGCACCACTTCTACGATGCCGTGGTGGACGGCCCGGATCGCTTGATCAGTCACGATACGGCAAAAGCCTTCTTTGTGTCGCCGTTCAACACAATGGACGGTACCTATCGTATTGCCGTTCGTCCGCCCGCATCCGAAGTGTTCCTCGGCATAACACTGGTCAGCGGAAGCCGGAGCCTGCTGACAACATATTTCAGTGGACGTCGCCGGCCGTTGACCGACTTCGGATTGCTAAAAGTGCTGCTTGCATATCCCTTTATGCCGGTTAAAGTGATCGCGGGCATACACTGGGAAGCACTGGTTTTGTGGCTCAAGGGTGTGCCAACGACGCTTCACCACCGGCGACAGCCGTAAGCTGCCGCCCACCAAGGCGACAAGCTGGATCCCGCGGCCCAATGAGTAAATCAGTTGTAGACAAGACCAATACCGGCGCCACGCCGTGGACTCGTTTTGCCTCCTGGGCTCTTGAGAAAGCCGGTCTTAAACTAATTGGTCATCCGCGCCACGGCAGCGTTACGGTCATTTTACCCAACGGGCGGACTCGAACCATCGGCAACACCGCCACCGGCGAGCATGCCGTGCTGCGCCTCAAGAATTTTCGTGTGCTGACCCAGGCAATGCAGCGGGGTACAGTGGGCTTCGCCGCCGCCTACATGAACGGCGACATCGAGGTCGATGATCTTACGGCCTTGTTCCGTTTTTTCCTCCAGAACCGGGACACCTTCGAAAAGGCGAATCCCGGCTTCTTCCGAAAAGCAGCTGCGGACCTTCATTACCACCTGTCACGGCGGAACACGCTCGAAGGCTCCAAGAAAAACATCGCCGAGCACTACGATCTTGGCAACGACTTCTATGGTCAGTGGCTCGACCCATCTATGACCTACTCTTCGGCCCTGTTCGAGTCGGGCGATCAAAGCCTTGAAGACGCGCAGCGAGCGAAGTATCGCCGTGTTGCTGATATGGCTGGGATTACCGAAGGGTCATCGGTCCTTGAGATCGGCTGTGGTTGGGGTGGTTTCGCCGAGACTGTTGCGAGCGAGTACAAGGCACACCTGCGCGGTATTACCCTCTCTGCCGAGCAGTTGCGCTTCGCGCAGGAACGGCTCTCCCGCCAGGGTCTCGATAGTCTCGCAACTCTCGTGTTCGAGGACTATCGCCACACCCAAGGGCAGTTTGACCATATCGGCTCGATCGAAATGATCGAGGCTGTGGGCGAGGACAACTGGCCGAGTTACTTCCAAACCATCCATGATCGCTTAAAACCCGGTGGCACCGCGGCAATCCAGGCTATCACCATTAGTGAAAGCGACTTCGATGGGTATCGCAGTGGCCCCGACTTCATCCAGCGCTACATCTTCCCGGGCGGCATGCTCCTCACCAAGACGGTAATGCGGGAGTTCGGCGAAAAGTACGGCCTCGTACTGGAGAACGTCGACAATTTCCGTCTGTCATACGCCAAGACATTGCGACTCTGGCGCGAGCGTTTCCTCGAGCGCTGGCCCGTGATCGCCCCGCTGGGCTATGACGAGTATTTCAAGCGCAAATGGGTCTATTACCTCAGCTACTGCGAAGCCGGTTTTATGGAAGGCTCCATCGACGTCGGTATTTATCAGTACCGCCGGCCCATCAGCTAAGTGTCTCGCTTGGGCAGCAACTTGGCCATGATCCAGAAGAAAACCGGGTAGGGTAGCCAGCGTATGGTTTTCATCAGCCAGACCATGCGCCTCGGGAAAGCAATCTCGAAGGCATCTGTCTGGGTTAGACCCTCAACGATCCGCCGCGCTGCCTCGTTGGTATCCATAAGGAACGGCATAGGAAAGTCGTTCTTGTCCGTTAGTTCCGATTTGACGAACCCCGGTGCGATCATTCGAACCACAATGTTCCGCGATGCCAACTCGGTTCGCATGGTTTCCAGCAGATTGATCAACGCTGCCTTAGTTGAGGAATAGGCCGCCGACCGCGGCAAACCGAAATAGCCGGCGACTGAGGCGATCACTACGAAGTGCCCGCCCCCTTGGCGCTCCATAAGACTAATCACCGGATTAGCGGCACGCACGAGGCCAAGATAGTTGGTGTCGACCACTTTCCAGAATTGGGCGTAGTCATAGTCGCCAACCTTCATCGGCTGCCATGCGGCGGCGCCGAAGATGAAAAGATCGATGCGCCCCAGCTCGCCTGCAACCCGATGTGCCGTGGATTCAACAGCGGCTGCGTCCGTGACATCCAACCGGTAAGCTCGGATCTGGCTGCTGCTTCCAGCCACCTCGGCAAGCTTTTCCGCCCTGCGGCCTGATATGGCCACTGTCCATCCAAGCCGAGCGAGGGCCTTGGCAACTGCGGCTCCGATGCCGGAGCCGCCGCCTATGATCCAAGCTACACCCGGCTGCAGGCTCACAGTCCGAAGAGCGGTTGCAGCGCTCGCATGAGCCTGCCGCGGAAGGTGAGCTTGGCATCAACTGCAACAAGGCAAATGCAGTCGTCGCCCGGTTCAGCGATCGGCTGATGCTCCACCTCTTCATCATGATCGGCGATATCACCAACAGCGAAGACCCCAAAGCGGTCCTTGTAGGCACCCTGGAGGATCAACGTCAGCTCTTGCCCGCCATGCCCGTGTTCTGGCACGCGCCGGCCGGCTGCTACCCGCAACAGCATCAGCCGGGACTTCCCGTTCTTGCCCCAGGCTAGATCCGCAGTAGCCACGCCGGGTCCAGTCCACTTCCACCGCACCCCCTCCAATCCGCCAGGTAGATAAGGGCGCAACGGAGCTGGGAGCCCTCCGCGCTCGTCATGTGGCACGACCTCGATCCGATCGTCGCCTAAGGAGCCCATCAACCGCTCGAGCGCGCCTGCAGCGAGGGGAACCTCTGCTTCCTCGGTCAGCAATGCGCCACCAATGGCATCCATCCGCCGCACGGTATCGCGACCCCCTTCAGACATCGCCAAGTGCGTTGCGATCACCGTCGTATACGGTTCGTCCATTGTCCCGGCGCTGAAGGCCATCAGGGTTGCTATGTCGGGGTGGTGGTTGACGGTCATTGTAGATCCTCCAGCATGGGCCGGAGCCGTTCGTAGGCTAGACGCAGGCGGGACTTGACGGTGCCGAGAGGGATGCCAACCTTGGTGGCAATCTCGGCATGCGGCATGTCGTAGATAAAACTCAAGCGAACCACTTCCTGTTGTTCTGGTGAAAGGTTCTTCAGCGCAGCGGTGACCCGATCGATGACCTGATGCTGCTCCACGAGCACGCTGCCGATCGGTGCGTCGCTGGCGAGGTCCATGCCCTCAAGGTCTTCATACGGCTTGTTCGACTGCCGCCGTAGCTGATCGATTCGCAAATTGCGGGCGATGGTGAAAATCCAGGTACTGGCAGCACCGCGCTGGCTGGAGAAAAGCGCTGCCTTGCGCCATACGGACAAAAACGTTTCCTGCACCAAATCTTCTGCAAGAGCATCGCTTGCGCCGAGCTTCAGCATCATTGATTTGATACGCGGTCCAAACATGTTGAACAGTTCGGCAAGAGCGCTGCGGTCTTGGCGCTCTGCAATCCGCAGGAGCAGCCTGTTGGGATCGTTGGCGTCGGACGGGTACAAGTGTTGCCCACTTTTTTGATCGGTCACTACTACCGCATACATCGGCTGCTCCAAACATGGCAGCCCTGTTACGAGGCATAATCTCTACCAGATCAGCAAGGAATTCCGACAGCCCATTTAGTCGAGAAACTCTACTTAGCACAGGTCGCTGGCGATCAACTGCAAACCGCGATCCTGGTACGCCCACGGGGAATCGAACCCCGCTCTGCACCGTGAGAGGGTGCCGTCCTAACCGATAGACGATGGGCGCGGACCAAGGATTAGCGCCGACAATATTGCATTCCCCAGAAGAAAGGAATGGTACGCCCTAGGGGAATCGAACCCCTCTCTGCACCGTGAAAGGGTGCCGTCCTAACCGATAGACGAAGGGCGCCTAAGCGCTGGTGGTCGTATAGTTGGGGCAGTGAGGTTGCGCAAGCCCCCTCCTTGCTGATCGACCAATTTTTTCAACAACCTGAAAAAGTAACTGGTCGAGTATAGCCGCGTGGCCGGTCGCGAACGTCCACATGGATGAACTGGCGTCCGGGGTAGCAGCCAAGGCCACCCACGCTGTTCGTCCGCATGGCGAATGCAATGAGCTCTCGCTTGTCCACGCCCGGAATGTAGAAGTCAGCGGCCATGCACTTGGTGTGATAGGAATTGTCAGCACCGCCTGCTGCCGCATTATGCTGGCCATCCCTGTAGCCCGAGTTCATGATGACCTTGCGGCCAAAATGACCCTCAAACTCCCAGATCAGGAATCGCAGCTTGGGAGCGATGCAGAACGCATTGACTTCGCGGCTCGCAACGATCGTACCCCAGTCGCTGCGCTTGCCGGCATATGCCGCTCCGCTTGAACTCGCGAACATGGCCATCGGAACACATGCCGATAGCGTCATTGCGCTCAGACCAATAGCGGCGAATGTTCTGAGTAACGAACGCATAGCGAGCTCCGATCAGTTTCTGTTGCTAAGCTGCAACAGCAACAAACCAATTTCCGAGATCGCTAAAATACGAGCGGTTTCGCTAACCGGGGCCTAAGCGCCACGGTTAGCGAAACGTTAGCCGGATAGGGTCACCACTTGCCGGTATTAGGCATGGAGAGCCAGGGCTCCTGTGGCGGCAGATGTCCGTCCTGAATGAGTTCAATCGAAATATTGTCGGGCGAACGAACAAAGGCCATATGGCCATCCCGAGGTGGACGGTTGATGACCACGCCCATCTCGCTTAGGTGCTGGCAGAGGGCATAGATGTCCTTCACACGATATGCGAGATGGCCGAAGTTCCGGCCTTCGCCGTAAACTTCAGGGTCCCAGTTATAGGTCAACTCAACTTCGCCGCCATTGTCGCCCGGTGCGCGCAGGAAGATCAAAGTGTAGCGGCCTTTCTCGTTCTCGGTCCGGCGAACCTCCTCCAAGCCCAATCCTTCGCAATAGAAGCGCAGGCTGGCGTCGATGTCGGTGACGCGCACCATGGTGTGCAGATATTTCATTGCAATGCTCCGCTTTGTTTCAGGAGCATGGCCTAGCAAGGTCGCTGACGCGCCACAACCGCCGGACACAGTAACAAATTGCTAAGAGATGCTTAACAACACACCCTGAATCGGACAGAGTGTGACAATCATGTGCAGTAGCTCGCGGCGGCGGGTCGAGTAAAAGGGCTTTGGAGTTCATGGGGGCCAAACTAGGCGGGGATGGCGATGAGCCAGTGAGCCAGTCACGCGAGTCGGTAGCCGTTCACGGCACCGATGAGGGTAAGGACGCCAACCTCGATACCATCGAGATCGCTGGCTCCATCAAGTGGTTCGATGCCGGCAAGGGCTTTGGCTTCATTGTTCCAGACAACGGCATGCCCGATGTTCTTCTGCACGTAACCTGCTTGCGGCGCGATGGCTATCAGACAGCCTATGAAGGCGCTCGAATCGTTGTCGAGGCTCTCAATCGTCCGGGCGGGCTTCAAGCCTTTCGGATCATCTCCATGGACGAGTCCACAGCTCGCCATCCATCCCAAATGCCGCCTCCACGCACGCATGTCGTGGTTGAGCCAACGTCGGGCATGGTGCGGCTTGAGGTGAAGTGGTTCAACAGGATTCGCGGCTTCGGTTTTCTGTCCGCCGGAGAGGGCACGCCGGACGTGTTCGTCCACATGGAAACCTTGCGGCGGTTCGGCATAACCGAACTACGGCCTGGGCAGTTTGTCCTAGTGCGATATGGCAATGGTCCCAAAGGCCTTATGGTCGCCGAAATCAGACCCGAGGGTTGGGGCGACGCACCGTCTTCTCACTAGGAAAACCAAATGTCTCCACTCAAGGACCTTTGTCCAGCCGCTCGCCGTGCCGCTCTCGCGCTGGCTCTGGTCCTCGTTAGTCCGCTCGCGCTAGCGGCTGCCGAAAACGAGCTTATGCTGCATACCTCTACCGGAGACTACCGCTTCAACGTCGAGGTGGTGGACACGCCTGAGACACGTGTTCAAGGTCTGATGTTTCGCACCGAACTCGCGGATGATGCTGGCATGCTGTTCGACTTCAAGGAAGAGCGGGAAGTGTCCTTCTGGATGCAGAACACGCTGATTCCGTTAGACATGATCTTCGTGGGTGCAGACGGTATTGTGGACACCATCCACGTCAATGCGCGTCCGCAGGATCCTACATCCATTCCGTCCCAAGTGCCTGTGCAGTTCGTCCTTGAGATCCCGGGTGGTCGTTCGGTCGAGATCGGTCTTAAACCCGGCGACCGAATGGACCACGACCGCATCGTGGCTGAGCCGGCTAAAGCCGCTGAATAACCATGCAGTCAATAACCGCCCAAAGGTGAAGACTGGCGCCGCACACCACAAAGATATGCCACAAGGCATTCTGGAAGTGCAGTTTCTCCCAAAGATGAAAGATGATGCCGAGGGAATAGGTCACTCCGCCGGCAAGTATCAACAACAGGGTAGAATTGGGCAGTGTGTGTGCCAGTGATTGGAACACCAACAGGCCGCTCCAGCCGATGGCAAGGTAAAGGCCAATTGCCAAGCGCCCGAAGCGCTCTGGTACAATCATTTTTAAAGCGATGCCGATCAACGACGCACCCCAGACAAAGCTGGTCATGATCATGCCTGTGCGCGTGTTGCCGATCAGCGTCAGAAATGGCGTGTAAGTGCCTGCGATGAAGAGGAATATGGCAGCCTGATCGAGCCGCGCCAAGTGCATCTTGATGGGTGACACAGGCCACAAATTGTAGGCCATGGATATAGCAAACAGCGCAAAGAAGGAGCCTACGTAGAGTGCGAGAGCAGGTACAGCTTCGGGCGCCGTTTCGAGAATAGCAAAAGCCAGGAGGGCTGAACCTGCCACTAGGGCCACCAGCAGCCCTACAACGTGGACAATCCCATCTACGACCATCTCACCCCGTGTATATGGCCGCTGCGCTCGGCTCCACCAGCAATAAGCCGGCTGTTGGTCAGTCATGGTCGTATTCTCGTCTACAAGGCGTTGTTTCTCCGCTGACCAACGTTTCGGGTGACAACTCGTTGCGCATGCTCCCGCAGCTTGACCTGTAACCTCACCGTTACTACTGAGCGCGGCAGAGCCGTGGAATACAGCATGCCGCCTGTTACGATCTTTGAAGCACTCGCCGATCCCACTCGCTGCCGCATCGTCGAGCTGCTGCGGTCAGGTCCATTGTCAGTGCATGTGCTGGCATCATCCTTCACCATCAGCCGCCCGGCGATCTCGCGCCACTTGCGCGTTCTCAAGCAGGCCAAGCTGATCTCTGAGAAGAAAATAGGCCGTGAAAACCTATATCGGCTCCACATAAAGCGGGTCGAACCTGCTCAGGCCTGGCTCGCCAAGGTGGCAACTCCAGCGTCATCGGCAAAGAGCGAACCTGCTCCAAAGAAGCAGGCGCCGCCTAAGCCCACAGCCAACGCCACATCCCAGATCGGCTTCGACTTCTGACCTTGGGCTAGAGCGCTTCCTGCCGCAGCTGCCGTGCCGGTCTGATCGACATGGCAGACCAAGTTGTCACCACGCCCGTTACGATGGTTGCGACAATCGCGCCGATATTCACCGCAGCAATGGTCACCCAATTCGGCGCAAACGGGATTCCGAGCACGAACTGAAGAATCGCCCATGCACCCGCAGTGCCCAGCCCCGCCCCCATCAGGGCAGCCAGTCCACCCAGCACACCGTACTCGGTAACGAACGCCACGATCACGTCGGACCGGGTCGCGCCCAGAACTTTCATCACCACCGCATCAGCCTCCCGCTGCCGCCGTCCAACGGTCATTGCTCCGGCGAGGACTAGTACGCCCGACACCACGGCAAGGCTCCCAACCAGGGCCACGGCATTCGCCAAGCTCGATAGGATCGAAGAGATCCGCGCGATGGCATCGCCCACCGGCAGGAACGTAATCAAGGGAAAGCTTTGGCTCAGCGCTGTTTCGACCTCACCTTCCGCGCCCTTGCTCGCCTTGATGCTCGCCATGAAGGTCTGCGGCGCGCCTTCGATGAGCCCGGGGGAGAACAGGATCCGGAAGCTGAGGCCGTTGCTGCGGAAATCGATATCCCGGAAGCTGGCAATGGTAGCTGTGATTGGCCGCCCGGCTATTGCGATAGTCACTTCATCGCCGAGCTCTAAACCCAATGGCTCTTGCAATTCCGTGCTGAGCGAAACTAACGGCGGGCCGGAATAGTCGCTCGGCCACCATTCGCCCTCGGTCACCACCGACGCTTCTGGCAGTTCGGCCGCCCAACTCATCGACGTGTCGCCCTTGAACATCTCGGATATGTCATCCGGCAAGGTGCCGAGCGCATCCGCTGGTCGGCCGCCAATTGTTTCAATGGTTCCGCGCAGCATGGGGATGCTGTCGAATTCGATAATGTTGGCCTGCGCCGCTGCAAAAGCCTCGATTTCGGGCAATTGCTCCCGATTGACATCAAGGAGGATGAAGGACGGCGTTTCCTCCGCCACGGCCCCGTTGATCTGCGTTCGAAGGCTCTGGTCCAGCAGTGTGATCATCAGCAACAAGGCAAGTCCCAGCCCCAAAGACAGCACCACAACAGGTGCAGGAGCGCCGGGCCGATATACCGCTCTGATGGCCTGGCGAAGCGTCGCATTGTTGAGGGGCGGCAATGCGCGCAGAGCCGCCTGCAGCAGCCATGCCGCGAACCGCAGGAGGAAGAACGCACCAATCGCCCCCCCTGCATACCACAACACCAGACGCGGCTCTCCGGTGGTCACCATGGCGAGGCCGGCAATGGCACCGAGCGCCAAGGCAAGGGGCAGGGAGGTGCGAAGCGCCAGAACATCGCGCCAGGACATGCTGTGTTCCCTTGCGCCGGATGCACGGAAGAGGCTAGCCGGCTTTAACTTCTGCGCTCCTCGCAAGGGCACCAAGGCAAAAGCAAACCCTATCAGCAGGCCGAAGGCGCCGGCGGTCAACAAAGACATTGGATCGACCGAAGGCGGCAAGTCGATAGCGAGCATGTCGGAGAGGATCGGCAGGGCGATGAGCGTTGTTGCTGCACCCAGTGTGATGCCGAGCACCACCCCAGCCATGGTCAAAAGCATGATCTGACTCAAAAAATGCACGAGGATGCGCGAGCTGGTTGCGCCCAGGCTACGCAGGGTCGCGATAGAGGTCTGCCGCTCCGTGACATAGGCAGTCACTGCGTTGGACACGCCGACCCCACCCACGAGAAGAGAGGAAAGACCCACTAGGGTCAGGAAGCGTGAGAAAAGATCGAAAAACCGCGCCAAGTTCGCCGTCGCGTCCCGCGGCAGCCGAAGGTCCCAGTCGGCGTCAGGGTATGCCGCAAGCAAGCGCTCCTGAGCTTGGGCGACATCGCCGTCAGGAGTTATGATCTTGTAGCTGTATCGGCTAAGCGAACTGGCTTGATCGAGACCAGCCCCTGCCAGGGCTGCATCGGACACGATGGCAGGCAAGCCGAGCTGAAAGCCTTGTGCCGCCTGGTCGGGCAGGGCACTCAGAGTGCCACGCACCACAAAGTCTTCGATCCCAATCTCGATCGAGTCGCCCACCGCAACCCCAAGTCGCGTCAACGCCTGTGCGTCCAGCAACACGCCTGGTGTGCCATTCGTGTCAGCCAATTCGGCAGACAGGTCAGTGCCGCCAGCTTGGAAGTCGACGCCACCTAATAAGGGATAGTTCTGACTTGCGGCACGCAGGCTAAGAAGCGCGCTGCGTTCACCCGCATTCGCTCGCACATTGATGTCGATGACGCGTACTGTCTCGCCAAGACCTTCGATGAAGCTGCGTTGCTCCGGCGTAACATCGTGCCCATTGCTGCGCACCTCCAGGTCCCCGCCAAGGATCGTCCGCGCATCCCGGTTGACGGCGTTCTCCAGCGCAGCGCCAACGGAGGAAACGGCTGCGATAACACCCACACCCAACGCCAGGCACGCCAGCAACACGGCGAACCGCCGGACGTCCCCCCGCAGGTCGATCAGCGCCACGCGCCACCATGCGAGAAGCTTACTCACGCCAGCACGCTGACTTTGCTTTCAGTCAACTGGCCATGGTTCATCGTCAGGATGCGATCAGCCTTGGCAGCTAGAGCCGGGTCATGCGTGATCAGGAACACCGCTGTTCCATTGTCGCGGGCCAGCGAAAACATCATCTCGATGACCCGGGCACCCGTATCCTGGTCGAGATTGCCAGTCGGTTCATCGGCAAGCAGCAGCTTGGGCCGCATCACAATGGCGCGGGCCAGGCCAACACGCTGCTGTTCGCCACCAGACAAGGCGCTGGGCCGATGGTCTAGCCGCTCGCCCAGACCAACCGCACGAAGGGCAACGCTCGCCTCCTCGCTTATCTCCCGATGCGACCTGTTGCTTTCGGCAATCTCGAGTGCCAGCGCCACGTTCTCCAGCGCTGTCATGGATGGAATCAGATGGAAGTTTTGAAACAGGATGCCCAAGTGCTGCCGTCGAAACACAGCCAGCGCGTCTTCGCTCATGCCGGACAAGGGCGTGCCGGCCACGATCACGGAACCGTCGGTGGCGCTTTCCAGTCCGCCCAGTACCATAAGGAGCGATGTCTTGCCGCTACCCGATGGTCCCACGACCGCAACCACTTCGCCAGCGCCGATTTGAAGATCGATGTCTTTGAGGATATGCAGTGGAGTTTTGCCCGACCGCAAATGGAGGTTCATGCGTTGGGTTTGAACGACGGGGCTTTTCATGAGGGCTCGTTTGGAAAAGGCAGCGGCCCGACACAAGTAGGCTGCCCTATGGAAAAGAAAAGCAATGATCGGCAAAATTCTGCGTGAGAAACTCCTGCCAATGGTTCTGGCGGCTACGCTGCTGAGCAGCATGCCAGCACAAGCTGCTCCCAAAACGCTGATGCTCTATGGCGATTCCCTCATGGCCGGCTTGGGCCTGCCCGCCGAGGACGCTTTTGCAGCGCAACTGCAGAACGGGCTTAAGGCCAATGGCTATGATGTCCAAATCCTCAACGCCAGCGTGTCAGGCGACACCTCCGCCGCTGGCCTCGCGCGCATTGATTGGAGCTTGGGTGAAAAGCCTGACGCGGTCGTTCTGGGGCTAGGTGCCAATGACATGCTGCGCGGCCTTTCACCAGCGCAGATGATCGACAATCTCCGCGCCATTCTCACGCGACTGCGCGATCAGAACATCCCGGTCCTCCTGCTCGGCATGCGCGCCAGCCCAAGTCTTGGCCCTGACTATGTCGCGGCTTACGACAGCGCCTTTCCCAAACTCGCCGCAGAGTTCAACGTCCCGCTTCACCCCTTCTTCCTCGAAGGAGTCGCCCTTGATCCGGCGCTCAACCAGCCCGACCGAATCCACCCTAACGCCAAAGGCGTGGAGGTGATGGTGCAGGGCGTGTTGCCGAAGGTTGAGGAACTGTTAAAGCGCTGAGAAGCAAGGCCTGCGACAGTAAAGCGGCAAGCTGTTCTATGATTTGCCCAAGCGTGTTTAGATGTGCTTCGATCGCCAGTACAGGTGAACCGCACCTTGGCTTGGCAGTTTGGCTGCCTGCTTGAGCGCAGCAAGCCTGGCGATCCCGACAGGAGTCGAACCTGTGACCAACAGCTTAGAAGGCTGCTGCTCTATCCAGCTGAGCTACGGGACCAGCGCAGGTCTGTTTCATTTAGCTGATTGTGCGAGAAAGTGAACCGGCTTTTGCAACGTCGAGGATAAGCCGCGTCACAGAAGGGCAGGGGCCACGCTGCGGCGCACGATCAGTTCGGAACTCAATACAAGTTGCCGGGGCACAAGCTTGCCAGGCACATCCTCGATTAGGTCGATCAATGCCTCAGCCGCCAAGCGCCCCAAGGCCTCCCGTGGCTGCCGCATGGTGGTCAGCGGCGGCTGGAAATGGGCAGCAATTTCCAAATCATCGAAACCGATCACGGACAGATCGTCCGGACATCTCAGACCCTGTCGCGCCGTTTCCGACAGAAAGCCGATGGCAGCCTCGTCGTTTGCCGCAAACAAGGCGGTGGGGCGTTCATCCAGCGCCAGAAACGACTTCGCTGCCCGAACACCATCATCCATGCTGAAGCCGCCTGCGAAGCGCCAGACTTCAGGCAGCTCGATATCGTACCCCAGCAACGCCGCCGCGAATCCCGCTTCGCGTTCGGCGCTCAGTACGTTTCCCTCTGGTCCCTTGATGTGCCCAACTTTCCGATGCCCCAGGCGAAGGAGGTATTCGGTCGCAAGCCTTGCCGCGTACAGATTGTCGGTGATTACCGTGTGGAAAGGTGCGCCGGGGATCGACTCGCATGCAACGATCAGCGGGAGGCTCACCGGTGGTCGTGTAAATGCCGCCAACTGCTGTGCATCGACCGAGCCGTCCAGAAGCAGCAATCCATCTGCGCGGTTGGACAAGAAATAATCACGCAATGCATCAGGGTTGGCACGTGCAAACCGGTTGGCAATCAGCACGCCATAGCCGCGGCGCGCCGCCTCACGTTCGATTGCGTCAAGCACCGTCGAGAAGAACGGATTGCCAATATCGGGAAGCACAACCAGGATCGTATTTGCAGACCGTAGCCGCAACGAACGAGCCGACTGGTTGAGCGTATATCCGGTGATCCGGACCGCTTCAGAAACCCGTTCCCGCGTTGCGTCAGTCACTCGTTCCGGCCGTGACAAGGCCCTGCTAACTGTTGCTGCAGAAACTTGTGCAATTCTCGCAACGTCTTGTATTGTTGGGGCTTTGTCAGCCGCTTGCCGCTCCAACAGCGCCCCCTCTCACCGTTTGTTGCAGCTTCTGTCTAAAACGATCTTGACAGCCCAGCAAGAGCTAGGTGAAAGTAATGCAATCGATTGCATAGTTTTTGGACGACGATCTTGCAATCGATTACATGCAGCCAGCTCGGGATGCTTCACAAGAAGGCAACCTTGCGGCTGGCCGCTTCGCGGGAGCGCCCTTGCTCCAGGTGATCGTTGGGAGGACATATATATGAAAAAGTTTACCGTAGTGGCCGCGATGGCTGCTGCCATGATGAGCTCGACCGCTGCTATGGCAGCAGAACTCGAAGTCACCCACTGGTGGACTTCGGGCGGCGAATCGGCTGCTGTGGCCGAGTTTGCTCGCCTGTTCAACGAAACCGGCAACACCTGGGTTGATAGCGCCCTGGCCGGCTCGGGCACGGGTGCAAACCCTGTCATCATCAGCCGCATTCTTGGCGGTAACCCGATGGGCGCAACCCAGATGAACACCGGCCGCGACGCGGAAGGTCTCATTCAGGCTGGCCTCATCCGCGACCTGACGCCAATCGCTGAAGAAGAAGGCTGGAAGGATTTCTATGCCGATCCAGGCCTGTTCGATGCTTGCACCTATGAAGGCAAGATCTACTGCGTGCCAGTCAACATCCACTCCTGGCACTGGCTGTGGCTCTCCACCGCCGCCTACGAAAAGGCCGGCGTTCCTGTTCCAAAGGACTGGAACGAATATGTCGCCTCGTTCCCCGCGCTTCGTGAAGCCGGCGTGATCCCCTTCGGTCTGGCTGCTGGCTGGCCGCTGAACGGCATCCCGGGCGTTCTGCTCGCGGACGTTGGTGGTCCGGAGCTCTATCTGAAGGTCAACCGTGATCATGACGCTGAGGCTGTGCGCAGCCCAGAGTTCCGCAAGGTTGCCGAAGCTTGGGCTGCCGTGCGCGACGTGGTTGATCCTGCGGAAGTTGTTCCCCAATTTGCTGACGTGGCAAACCAGCTTCTGGCTGGTGAAGCTGCCGGTAACATCCACGGCGACTGGATCCAGGGCGAGTTCTCGGTGGCTGGTGCGACCCCCGGCGTCGAGTATGACTGCTTGCCAGGTCTCGGCCTGACGCAGCGTATTGAAGGCGGCGGCGACGCGTTCTACTTCCCTGTTCTGCCAGAAGGTACGCCTCAGGACGTGCTTGATGCCCAGACAGAACTGGCAAAGCTGCTCGTCAGCAAGGAAGCTCAGGTTGCATTCAACCTGAAGAAAGGCTCCATGCCGATCCGCACCGACATCGACCTGTCGACCGCCAACGAATGCATGAAGAAGGCCATCACCATTCTTCAGAGCCCCGAAGGCCTGCTCCCATCTGGCGAGACCCTGAACTCGAGCGACACCCAGCAGCAGCTGGACGACCTCAACCAGGAATTCTTCGCTGACAAGAGCTACTCGGTTGATGACTACATCGAAGAGTATGCTTCGATCATCGAATCGGCCGACTAAGCCACTGACTTAAGAACGCGGGGGGCCGCTGCGGCGGCCCCCAATTGGCGTTGGAGCATGGCGGCGAGCACCTGCCGAACCAGCGCATCTCTTCTTCAAAGGAAGTACAATGACCGACAATGGGCGCACCGGCGCTATGGGTCGGCCGGTGGAGGCAGATAAGCCACCTGGTCTGCTGTACAACATCTTCGTTAGGAACATTACCGCGAAGATTGCTGCATCGCCCATGGTGGCGATTGTTCTGATTGTTTTCATCGGCTGTACGCTGTGGAGCATTTATTTCTCGTTCACCGACTCCCGCTCCTTGCCTAATGGTGAGTTTGTCGGCTGGGCGCAGTATGAGCGTCTGTTTGATGCGCGCCGCTGGAAGATTTCGGCCACAAACCTGCTGACCTATGGCATCTTCTCGCTGGTTTTCACCATGGTCATCGGCTTCGTCCTGGCTGTGCTGATGGACCAGAAGCTGCGCTTCGAAGACGGCTTCCGGACAATCTTCCTTTATCCATTCGCCCTTTCGGGCATCGTGACCGGTCTTGTCTGGCAGTGGATCATGAACCCCACTCTGGGCCTGCAATCCACAATGCGTGGGCTTGGCTGGACCAACTTCACCTTCGACTGGATCACCAACACCGACATGGTGCTCTATGCCTTGCTGATCGCGGGCACTTGGCACGGTACTGGCTTTGTTATGGTCCTGATGCTGGCGGGTCTGCGCAGCATCGACGGCGAAATTTGGAAAGCCGCGCGCGTTGACGGCATCCCGACCTGGCGCACTTACATGCAGATCGTGCTGCCCATGATGCGCGGCGTGATCGTGACCACCCTGGTGATCGTCGGCTCTGGCATCGTGCGCACCTACGATCTGGTCGTGGCACTCACCAATGGTGGTCCCGGCCTGTCCTCGGAAGTGCCCGCCAAGTACGTCATCAACTACATGTTCACAGCAGGCAATCTGGGCCAGGCGCTCGCCGCGTCCACTGTCATGCTGCTTACCGTTTTCGTGATCCTCATCCCATGGATGATCATCGAATTCGGTCCCAAGAAGGCACAGTAGGAGGTTCTCATGGCCAATGTTTCAGCGGTCGGCGAGCCCTCCGGGCCTCGTCCTCGCAAGGGCTTCGATCCCAAGCGTATCATTATCTACGGCATCATCATCGTTGCCGCCCTTTACTATCTCCTGCCGCTCTATGTGATGATCACAACATCGCTCAAGGGCCTGCCCGAAATCCGCATCGGCAACATCTTTGCGCCGCCGCTTGAGATCATTACGCTCGAGCCTTGGGTGAAAGCCTGGACCAGCGCCTGTACCGGCCTGACCTGTAACGGTCTTGCGCCCGGTTTCTGGAATTCGGTCAAGATCACCCTCCCATCCACCATCGTTTCCGTGTTCGTGGCTGCGGTCAGCGGCTATGCCCTGGTGAACTGGCGCTTCAAGGGCTCTGAGTTCTTCTTCACCTGCCTGCTGCTCGGCTCGTTCATTCCCTACCAGGTGATGCTCTATCCCCTGGTGATGATCACCGCACAGATGAAGATCTTTGGCACCCTTTGGGCCGTGATCCTCGTGCACACGATCTTTGGCATGCCCATCCTGGTGCTCCTGTTCCGAAACTATTTCGCTTCACTGCCGCAGGAATTGTTCAAGGCAGCGCGTGTGGACGGAGCAGGCTTCTGGCGCATTTTCTTCCAGATCATGGTGCCGATGTCGCTGCCGATCTTTGCCGTGGCAATTATCCTGCAGGTCACCGGTATCTGGAATGACTTCCTGTTCGGCGTCGTTTTCGCCGGCACGCAGAACTATCCAATGACGGTGCAGCTCAACAACATCGTCAACTCCACGCAAGGCGTGCGGGAATACAACGTCAACATGGCCGCCACGATCCTGACTGCAGCTGTTCCGCTGATCGTCTACTTCGTTTCCGGCAAATGGTTCGTGCGCGGCATCGCCGCTGGCGCGGTGAAGGGTTAAACCAATGCAAAGCAGTGTTTCCATCCGGGATGTGTCCCTCAACTTCGGTAACGTGCCGGTCTTGCGCAATCTCAATCTCGAAGTCGGGCAGGGCGAGTTCATCGTTCTGCTAGGGCCTTCGGGTTGCGGCAAGTCCACCCTCCTGAACTGCATCGCTGGCCTGCTCGACGTGTCCGGCGGTCAGATCTTCATCGGCGGCAAGAACGTGACCTGGGCTGAGCCCAAGGATCGCGGTATCGGCATGGTGTTCCAGTCCTATGCGCTTTATCCGCAAATGTCGGTCGAGAAGAACTTGTCCTTCGGCCTCCGCGTAGCAGGCATGCCCAAGGACGAGGTCAATGCCCGCGTCAAGCGCGCCGCCGAAATCCTGCAACTCGAACCGTTCCTGCAGCGCAAGCCGGCCAACCTCTCCGGCGGTCAGCGCCAGCGCGTCGCCATCGGCCGTGCGCTGGTGCGCGACGTGGACGTGTTCCTGTTCGACGAGCCCCTGTCAAACCTTGACGCCAAGCTCCGCTCTGACCTGCGTGTCGAAATCAAGCGCCTGCACCAGCGCCTGAAGAATACCATGATCTACGTGACGCACGATCAGATCGAGGCTTTGACCCTAGCTGACCGCATCGCCATCATGAAGAATGGCGAAATTCAGCAATTGAGCGATCCGCACACGATCTACAATAGCCCCGTAAACCTCTATGTCGCCGGTTTCATCGGCTCGCCTTCAATGAACTTCATTCAGGGCACGCTGAGCGGCACGAGCTTCACCGCCGAGGACGGGACCGTGATCCCCGTTGGCAACTACAAGTTCACTGCGCCCTCGTCAGGCCAGATCAAGGCTGTTTTGGGCGTTCGGCCCGAGCACATTGTCATAGGGGAAGAAGCTCAGCGCATGCCGTACTCGACCGAGGTCGAGATCGAAATCGTTGAGCCCATGGGTTCCGACACCCTCGCTTGGACCAAGATTGCGGGACATCCGGTGACCTTCCGTGCCGATAGCGACGTCGTGCTCACCGTAGGGCAGAAGCTTCTGGTTGGTTTCGACCCGGCGCGCGGCTCGCTGTTCAACGCCGAGACCACCAACCGCGTCTAACGCCTGAAATCATTGCCCGGGCACCACCGGTGCCCGGCACCCTCCCGTCTTACTTTTCGGCTGCTCCGTCTGCTTACCCTGCCAGACCTTTCGCCGCCGCATCAGCTATCAAATGCATCCATCCGATGCGACATCACACATTTCAGAACCAAGAGGCCCAAAATGACTGAACTGTCATTCCAGCTCTACAGTGCGCGCAACGTTCCTTCGCTGCCCGACTTTCTCGCCCAGCTCAGCTCGCTCGGCTACAAGCAGGTGGAAGGCTATGGTGGGCTTTATGCCGATGCTGCCGGCCTTGCTGCTGAACTGAAGAAGAACGGCTTGTCCATGCCGACCGGCCACTTCGGTCCCGCGCAGGTGCAGGACGTTGAAACCACTCTCAAGACTGCCGAAACGCTCGGCATCAAGCGCATCTACTGCCCACATATCGGCCCCGAAGGCCGCAGCGAAGACGAATCCAAGTGGCTCGAGCTTGCTGAAATGCTGGCCAAAGCCGGCGAAACCTACACCAAAGAAGGCTATGGTTTCGGCTGGCACAACCACGATTTCGAGTTCAAGCCGACCACATCGGGCCGCACGCCCATGGAGATCATCCTCGAAACCGCGCCCAGCATCGAGTGGGAAGCCGATGTCGCCTGGATCGCACGAGGCAAGGCTGATCCTGTGACTTGGTTCGACAAGTATGGCGACCGCATTACCGCCGTTCACGTCAAGGACATCGCTCCGGCCGGTGAAGCCACAGATGAAGATGGCTGGGCTGACGTGGGGCAGGGCGTGCTGAACTGGAACGATTTGATCACCAAGGTCCAGAGCAAGACCAAGGCTGAGTACTTTGTCGCCGAGCACGACAAGCCGTCGGACGCCGTGCGTTTTGCCACTCGCTCGATCGCTGCGGCCAAGAACTGGAAGTAAGACACAATGACCAAGACATTTGGCGTCGGCATCATGGGTGCCGGCAATATCTCGGCCGCTTACCTGCGTCTGGCTCCCTTGTTCAAGGGCCTCGAAGTGCGTGCCGTCGCCGACATTATTCCTGCGGCTGCCCAGAAGCGCGCCGAGGAATTTGGCGTCAAGGCACAGACGCCCGACGAACTGCTCAAGAACAGCGAGCTGGACGTCATCGTCAACCTGACAATCCCGGCAACGCACTATTCGGTGTCCATGGACATCATTTCGGCCGGCAAGCACGCCTATTCCGAAAAGCCCTTCGTGCTGTCGCTTGAAGAAGGCATGGCCCTCAAGAAGGCAGCAGACGATCGTGGCCTGCAGGTCGGCAGCGCCCCAGACACCTTCCTTGGCGGTTCACACCAGCAGGCGCGTCAGATCATCGATAGCGGCCAGCTCGGCAAGATCATGAGCGGCACCACGCACGTGATGAGCCGCGGCATGGAACACTGGCATCCAAACCCTGACTTCTTCTTCCAGGTCGGTGCCGGTCCCATTCTCGATCTTGGCCCCTACTATGTCACCGAACTGATCCACCTTCTTGGCCCAGTGAAGCGCCTGTCGGCCTTTACGAATATGGCCCGCACGGAGCGCGAAGTGACAGCCGAAGGTCCAAACAAGGGAACTTTCGTCAAGGTCGGAACGCCAACCACCATCCATGGCGTGTTGGAGTTTGTTTCGGGTGCCATCATCACCATCGGCGCAAGCTGGGACGTGGCGGCCCATGGCCACCACAATATCGAGCTCTACGGCACTGATGGCTCGATCTTTGTGCCCGATCCGAACTTCTTCGGCGGCGACCTGGTGACGGCTGATCTTTCCGGCACGCGTCAGACCGTAACGCCTTGGGATCACCCCTTCGGCAAGAACAACCAGGATCTCGATAAACCAAATCCGCGCGCGAACTACCGCGCGGCCGGCCTCGCCGACATGATGCATTCTATCGATGCCGGCTATCGTGCCCGTTGCGGTCTGGACGTTGCCCTGCATGCCGTGGACGTCATGGCGAGCCTGCTCAAAGCTGGCGAAAGCGGGCAGGTGCTGGCGCTCTCCACCACTTGCGAGCGGCCGCTTGCGCTGACGCCTGAGGATGCCCAGGCGCTGCTGAAGTAGCGAGGTGCGTACCTCATTGACAGGCACTATCTGCCGGTCAAAAGTATGATGAATGCACGAACAGGCGGCGGCCATCCGCCGCCTGTTTTCGTCCAAACAGAAATGAGACAAGGCGCTTCAAGCGCCCAAAGAGGAGCAATTCATGCGCACCATCAAGGGTCCAGGCATTTTTCTGGCGCAGTTCGCGGGCGATGCAGCACCGTTCAACTCACTCGATGCGATCTGTGGCTGGGCAGCCAATTACGGCTACAAGGGCGTGCAGATTCCGACTTGGGTCGGCAGCCTGATTGATCTCGAAAAGGCCGCAACCTCCAAGACCTATGCTGACGAGCTGAAGGGCACCGCTGCCAAGCACGGCTTGGAGATCACCGAGCTCTCAACGCACCTGCAGGGGCAACTGGTTGCGGCGCACCCGGTGTATGACACCATGCTTGATGGTTTCGCGCCCGCCTCCGTTCACGGAAACCCAAAGGCGCGTCAGGAATGGGCTGTGCAGCAGCTGCACTGGGCAGCCAAGGCTTCACAGAATCTTGGTCTCACCGAACATGCCACCTTCTCAGGCGCCTTGGCATGGCCATTCCTTTATCCATTCCCGCAGCGCCCGGCTGGTCTTGTAGAAGAAGCTTTCGACGAACTAGCCCGTCGCTGGACGCCCATCCTCAACGCGTTCGATGAGAACGGCGTCGACGTCTGCTACGAGATCCACCCGGGCGAAGACCTGCACGATGGGATCACCTACGAAATGTTCCTGGAGCGCGTGAACAACCATCCGCGGGCCAACCTGCTTTACGATCCCAGCCACTTCGTGCTGCAGCAGCTCGACTATCTCGATTACATCGACATCTACCACGAGCGGATCAAAATGTTCCACGTCAAGGATGCCGAGTTCAATCCCACCGGCCGCCAGGGCGTTTATTCCGGCTATCAGAGCTGGATCAACCGGGCAGGGCGTTTCCGCTCGCTAGGCGATGGCCAAGTCGATTTCGCTTCGATCTTCTCCAAGATGGCGCAATACGACTTCGCCGGCTGGGCGGTGCTTGAATGGGAATGCGCCATAAAGCACCCCGAAGACGGTGCGCGCGAAGGCGCCGAGTTCATCAAGAACCACATCATCCGCGTGACGGAACACGCCTTTGATGACTTCGCCTCGGCCGGTACTGATCTCGCTGCCAACCGCAAGATCCTGGGGCTGTCGTAGTCGCCAGCCAGGCCCTCGTCCTTCGACAGGCTAAGGATGAGGGCTACTCTGAACACTTAGTAGACCTCATGGTGAGCCTGTCGAACCACGAGGTCGTAGCGTACGAACATCGGAGGAGACTAAATTGGCAGAAAACGGCGCAAGACGCATTCGCCTGGGCATGGTTGGCGGCGGCACGGGAGCCTTCATCGGCTACGTGCATCGCGTAGCGGCGCGCATCGACGGGGATTATGATCTAGTCGCAGGCGCCCTTTCATCGCGCCCCGAAGTAGCCAAAGAATCAGGTCGTAACATCGGCTTGGCTGAAGACCGCATCTACACCTCCTACGAAGAAATGGCCCGCGCCGAAGCTGCCCGGCCCGACGGGATCGAAGCTGTTTCCATCGTCACGCCCAATCACATGCACTATGGTCCGGCCAAGGCCTTCCTCGAAGCCGGCATACATGTGATCTGCGACAAGCCGATCACCTCCACGCTGGAGGACGCCCGCAAGCTCGCCGCCATCCAGCCCAAAAACGGCGCCAAATTCCTCCTCACTCACAATTATACTGGCTACCCGCTCATTCGGCAGGCGCGTGAGCTGGTTGCTTCGGGCGCCTTGGGCAAGATCCGCGTTATTCAGGCCGAGTACCCTCAGGATTGGCTCACGGAGGCCACCTCCGACGACAACAAGCAGGCGTCCTGGCGCACTGACCCGGCTCGTTCGGGCGCTGGTGGCGCCATTGGCGACATCGGTACCCACGCCTATAACCTCGCCCGCTTCGTGTCCGGCCTCCAGACCGACTCCGTTTCAGCCGATCTGACTAGCTTCGTTGAAGGCCGTCAGCTCGATGACAACGTCCACATCATGCTGCGCTTCGAAGGCGGCGCGAAAGGCATGCTCTGGGCAAGCCAGGTGGCGGTCGGCTGCGAGAATGGCTTGCAGTTGCGCATCTATGGCGACAAGGGTGGGCTTGAATGGCGGCAGGACAATCCCAACTACATGTGGTTCACCGAATTCGGCAAACCCAAGCAGTTGCTGACCCGCGGCGGCGCCATCTCCGGCAATGCTGCATCCACCATGAACGTCCGCATCCCGTCCGGGCATCCCGAGGGCTATCTCGAAGCTTTCGCCACGCTATATTCGCAGTTTGCGGCAGTGATCCGGGGCGAGGGCGCAGACTACGAAGCGCTTTTGCCAAGCCTCGCCGATGGCGTTGAAGGTATGCAATTCATCATGGCTTCGGTAGAATCGAGCAAGAACGACGGCAAGTGGACGAAGCTGAGCGCAGTCTGAGTTGGTTGATTGCTGAACGAGAGCCCCGGCGCAAGCTGGGGCTTTTTCTTATGAGCCTACTGAATGCGCTTGATCTCGTAGCCGTTCTCTTCGAGGAGGTCGATTACGCTGCCATCCCCAATCAGATGCCCGGCGCCGACAACGACAAGCGACTGGCTGTTCTCGGCCAGCAAGTTCTCCAGCGTAGGCATCCAGTTCCGGTTACGGGCGTAAATCAGTCGCTCGAGGAAAGCCTCGCTATAGGCACCGGTCTCGGTGATGAACAGGTCCGCCAGCTTTTCCGGAGTTCCCTCCACCCAATTCGACGTCATTTTGTCGAGCACCTTGGCCATGCTGTCGATTTCGGAAAGGGTTGCCTCGAACAGCGCCAACTGCTCGCTATCAGGCGCTGCAGCCAAGACGTCCAGCTGCTCGGCGCCGCTTTCCAGGTACAGCTGCCGCTCCGCTGCTAGCTCTGGCTGCAATATGTACTCAACGCCCTCGGCGGTATAGCCGACTGCCGCCGTCGCACCCGTTGAAATAGTCAAGGCGGCAAACCAAGGCTTCATGGCAAGCAGGCTGCCCACCGGCAGGTTGAGGCTAGCAGCAATCTCGCGCAACCGATCTTCCGTCTCATCGTCCAGCAGGTCAGTCAGTAGGCTGCCGTCCGTATAGATGCCCCGCGTGAAAGCCTCGGCACCGATTGCCGATATGGCAGCAGGCCGCACATCGGCTTCAAACACCACCTTGTCAGCTTGCGACAGGGTCTGGTCGAAGAGCTCGGTCCGCCACTCGATGCTTTCCGGCAAGACATGGAACGACCCGAAGAGCCATATGGCGCTGTCCTTGTCGCGGACTTCCCACAGTGCAGGCGCCGCCAAAGATGGGATTACCCCCAAGGTGCAGAGCGACAAGCTGGCAAGGCTAAGCAGCGTTTTACGCATGAGGACACTCCTTCACATGTACTGTGCCTCAAACTGGCGACTTTGCCAAAACACCTGTTAGCGTGTTCATCAAAAAACAAATGCGCCGCAATTGCTTGCAGCGCACCGGACGTCGTCAATGTTTCGAAACGACTTAGTGCGTCCAGGGCGTCTTCCGGTCGGCCCGGAAATTATCAGGATAGCTCTGCCGTTTAGGCGTGGGTTCATGAGCTGGCTGAACGGCGTAAGCAATGCCGTTCTTTTGGGCGTAAGCCTCGGCTGCTTCCAGCGTATCGAACGAGAGCTTGATCTGCTGGCGCATATCGCCAGAACCCGTGTAGCCCATCAGCGGTTCGATATCGCGCGGGCTAGTCTGTTCGTGCACCAGGATCCAGTTCTTGGACTTGCCTTTGCCCGATTGCATGGCGTTGCGAGCCGGGCGGTAGATACGGGCGGTCATGCAAGATCCTCAACACGAAGCGCTGCGCTATGCAGTGTGATGGTCGGAGTACAAAGATTCGAACTTTGGACCCCCGGTTCCCAAAACCGGTGCTCTACCAGGCTGAGCTACACTCCGAGATCACCGCGCTTCGTTAGCGCGTCCTGCCGTAAAGGGCAAGTGTGCAATGATGCGATTTATTTCAGTGTCATGCAGCGCTGCTACTCAGCCGCTGCCATGTTTAATCTTGCTCGCCGCTGGCCTTTGGGCCTCACCAGACGCAACTGTACGGACTATGCCACTATGGTCGTGTTCGTGCTGTTCGTGCTGCTGTTTTTCGACGTGTGGGTATCTCGCTCGGTACAAGGCTGGGCGCAAGAATGGCGCGATCCCTTCACCTTTGTCATCGATTTCGGCCTGTCCGAATGGGTGCTGATTCCGGCCGTGTTCGTCTGCCTGCCCACACTGGCGCTCTCTCGCTTGCTGCCCTTTGGATTGGCGCGACGCGCCTTGCTGGAGCTTGCACTTCTTTCCAGCTTTATTTTCCTAAGCGTCGGCGTGCCTGGCCTTGCCGCCAACATTCTCAAGCGCATCTTCGGTCGTTCCCGGCCCATGCAATATCTGGAGACACGCGCATTCCGTTTTCAGACGTTCACCAATGATTGGAGCTTTCAAGGCTTCCCGTCGGGGCACGCCACAACGGCCATGGCGACGGCCCTCGTTGTCGGTTTCGTGGCTCCAAGTTTCTTCCGCCTGTTCCTGCTCATCGCAGTTATTGCAGGCGTGTCACGCGTCGTTGTTGGCCTTCACTATCCCACCGACGTGGCGGCAGGCTTTGTCGTTGGAGCGGTTGGAGCCTTTGCCGTGTGCAATTTCTAAGCCCGGCAGGGCTGGTTGTTTCTCCAGAACAAGGATCGCTCGATCAGCTTTGCAGGCACGCCCATGTTGCGCCGGGTGTTCCGACGTATGCGTCAGCGCGCCTTGGCATAGCGGTCCAGCGCGTCCGCTAGGTCCCGTTTGAGATCCTCGACGCCTTCCAACCCGATATGCAACCGGAACAGATTACCGTCTTCGGTCCATGGCTTAGCCGTCCGGTTCTTCCCCAGCTTCACCGGCAGGCAGAGGCTTTCATAGCCGCCCCAGGAATACCCCATGGTGAAAACCTGCAGGTGGTCGAGGAAGGCCGCGACCGAATCGCGTCCCGCTGGCTCGAGCACCACACCGAAGAGGCTGCCCGCGCCGGTAAAGTCACGCTTGAACAGCGCATGGTCGGGATGACTTGGCAGGGCAGGGTGCAGCACCTTCCGCACCTCTGGCTGTTGCTCCAGCCAAGACGCGATGGTGGTGCTGCGTTCACTATGTTCCTTCATGCGAATGGCGAGAGTGCGCAGTCCTCGCGCGACAAGGAAGGCATCATCGCCAGAGGTAAAGAACCCCAGCGCCGCCCGCGTGGCCTCCACATCCGCCCAGGCCTCTTCCGTCGCCGAAATGGTACCGGCAAACGCATCGGAATGGCCCACGAACATCTTGGTGCCCGCATGAACCACCAGATCGGCGCCAAGTTTGAATGGCTGGAGGAACAACGGGCTTGCCCAGCTGTTGTCGACAATCAGCCGGGCGCCGCCCGCATGCGCCGCGGCCGCAAGCGCCGGAATGTCCTGCACTTCAAAGGTCAGCGAACCCGGGCTCTCCGCCAGAACAGCACGCGTGTTAGGCAACATCAACTCAGCCAAGCCAGCACCAATCCGCGGATCGTAGTAGCGGACACTGACGCCCATCTTTTGGAGGAACTTGTTGGCGAACGTCCGTCCTGGCTCATAGGCACTATCCGAAATCAGGACGTCATCGCCATTCTGCAGGCAAGACAGAAGGGCAACGGTAATCGCTGCGAGACCCGACGGCAGCAGTCGAGTGCGATAGGCACCTTCCAGTTGAGTAACGATCGTCTCAACGCTTTGTGTGGTCGGATTGCCGGCACGCCCATAAAGGAAGCGCTGCTCCTGCGCTTCGAGATCTGCGAGGGTTTTGAACAGCACCGTGGAGCCTCGATACACCGGCGTGTTGACGAATCCGAACTGGTCTTCGGGAGAGCGGCCGCCATGGGTCAGGATAGTCTCAATAGAAGGCTTCGGCAGGCTGCTGCTTTTCTCGTCATTCATCGTAGGCTCACTGCTCATTTTCACGTCAACACAATAAATCTGGCTAAATAAACGACAGCTTTGCTGTCCCATGCCGCGAACGCCCTTGACGCGCAGGTCAATAGACGCTTGCATGCTTATCAGCATCATAACCGTCAAACAAAGGCGGAGGTGCCACCGGGGGCGAGGGCTAAAGCCTTATGAACTCTGGGACACATGGTCAGGAAACAAGAAGGCGAACTCTATGAACAAAATGCTCGTAACCTTCGCGGCAGCGGCCTCGCTCGGCCTTGTCGCGACGGCTGCTCAAGCTGCTACTTTGGATGACGTAAAGGCTAAGGACTACGTGCAGTGCGGTGTCACCGGCGGCGTGCCTGGCTTCTCTGCCCCCGACGCGAACAACGTCTGGGCCGGGCTGGAAGTCGACTTCTGCCGCGCCGTTGCTGCTGCTATCTTCAATGATGCCGGCAAGGTCCGTTACACGCCCCTGACCAGCCAGGAGCGTTTCGCCGCCCTGTCCGCTGGTGAAATCGATATCCTGTCGCGCACCACCACCTGGACCATGAGCCGCGATACGGATCTGGGCATCAGCTTCATCGGCACCATGTACTATGACGGCCAGGGCTTTATGGTGCGCAAGGCCGACGAGATCGCTTCCGCGCTGGATCTTTCGGGCGCCGCCATCTGCATCGAATCGGGCACTACGACCGAGCTGAACGCAGCCGACTACTTCGCTGCCAACAACCTCGAGTTCAACACCGTCGTGTTCGTCGACCAGGACGAAGTCGTCAAGGCCTATGAAGACGGCCGTTGTGACGTCTACACCACGGACGGTTCTGCTCTTGCTGCCGAACGCTCCAAGTTCGCCGTTCCGGACGATCACATTATCCTGCCCGAAATCATCTCCAAGGAACCCCTCGGTCCTGTGGTTCGCCAAGGCGACGACCAGTGGTTCAAGATCAACCGCTGGGTGTACTACGCACTGCTTGAAGCCGAAGAACTTGGCGTGACCTCTGCTAACGTTGATGAAATGCTCGGCTCCGACAACCCAGCCATCAAGCGCCTGCTTGGCGTTGAAGGCGATTTCGGCACCCCCGTTGGCCTGACCAAGGATTGGGCCTACCAGGTGATCAAGCTCGTCGGTAACTACGGCGAGTCGTTCGAGCGCAATGTCGGCACCGGCACCGACATCGGTCTTGAGCGCGGCCTCAATGCCCTGTGGAGCAATGGCGGCCTGCAGTACGCACCGCCGATCCGCTAATCGCATCCAACACAAGCCGGCGCTCCTTCTGTGAAGGGGCGCCGGTTTTGGTTTGGAGCGCTAGCTGCCTTTAAGAGCAGATATACTGGCTGTTTGGTCTATTGCGGCGTCGTGGGCGCACCGCTTGGCTGAACGCTTTCTTGTAGCTTCCGGTGATCCGGTTCGCAGCAAAGGAACGCATGCCCTATGGCAGTGCAAGACAACATAGGCGGACATGCCCCTAGGGCTTCTCTGCTCAATGATCCGGTGATCCGCGGCATTGTTTATCAGGTGCTGGTAGCCGCAGCGGTGATCGCCTTTTTCGGTTGGATCATCCTCAACACGGCGCAGAACCTCGCCGCACAGAACAAAACAACCGGCTTCGATTTCCTGTTCCGCACGGCTGGCTTTGACATCAGCTTCACGCTGATCCCCTGGAGCCGTACCTCCCTTTATTGGGAGGCCTTTGTCGCCGGTCTGCTGAACACGCTCTTGGTCGCTGTTATCGGTATCGTCTTCGCAACGCTCCTCGGCTTTGCTCTGGGCATAGCCCGCCTGTCGTCCAACTGGCTGATCGCCCGCGTCGCTACAGTTTATATTGAGACCATCCGCAACATCCCCCTGCTGCTGCAACTGTTCTTCTGGTACTTCGCGGTTCTCAAGGCCATGCCGGCTGTGCGCCAGTCCTTTGCCCTGCCGCTGGATATCTTTATCAACCAGCGCGGCCTGATGGTGCCGAGGCCCTTGCCAGACCAGGAATTTACCTGGGTGCTTGTCTCGATAGCCGTGTCGATCATCGCGGCTATCGTTGTCGGGCTGTGGGCCACACGTGTACGCACCGCCACAGGTCGCTACCCGGCACCCGTCGTGCTCGCCGCCAAGGTGGCCGATGCCATCGTCAGTTTCCTTGTTGCGTTCTTAGGGTTCACTCTCCTCGCCAACATGATTTCGGGCGTCTCCAGCACGACGATCTTTGGCGCCGCGATCATTGTCGCCGTCCTTTCCGTTACCCGCTTGGCCCCATTCGCTCGTGCGGTTCTGGCTTTCGTATTTGGCCTCACAATCCTCTATGCCTTGCTGACGAGCATGTTCCCCGACGTCTCGGAACTGCTGGTCGCCGCCGGCGCGGCATTGGCTGGTTTGGCTATGGCGTGGGTTGCCTTCGAGCGTGCGGCCAATCGGCCGTCGAGCGAAGGGCGCTTCCCGCTGGCTTTGTTGATCCTGATTGCAGTGGGTATTCCAGCCCTCGTCTACATCGTCACCGGCGCACAACTCGCATTTGAACTTCCCGTGCTCCAGCGCTTCAACTTCCAGGGCGGCGTTCAACTTCCACCCGAGCTGGTCGCGCTGGTCTTTGGCCTGACGGTCTACACGGCGGCTTTCATCGCGGAGAACGTCCGTGGCGGCATTCGTGCCGTCAGCAAGGGTCAAACTGAGGCGGCGCAATCGCTCGGGCTGAAGGAAGGCGATCGCTTGCGCCTCGTCATCATTCCGCAAGCCATGCGCGTGATTGTTCCCCCGTTGACGAGTCAATACCTCAACCTCACCAAGAACTCGTCGCTTGGGGCGGCAATTGGCTATCCGGAACTGGTGAACGTATTTACCGGCACCACGCTCAACCAGACTGGCAAGGCCATCGAGGTCATCGCCTTGACCATGGCGGTGTATCTCACCTTCTCCTTACTCACCTCAGCCTTCATGAACTGGTACAACGGCCGCGTGGCCCTGGTGGAGCGGTAGACCATGACAACTGAGACCGCCTATATCCGGGATATGTTCGTGCCGGCCAAACCAGCGCCGGGGCGTACAGGTGGGCCTATCCTCTGGCTGCGCCACAATCTGTTCGCTACGCCGACGGACGCCATCCTGACGATCCTCGGAGCCATTTTCCTCCTATGGGCCATACCGCCCGTCTACAACTTCATCGTGGGACACGCAGTGTTCCCCGGCGGGACGGTTGAAGATTGCCGCGTGGAAGGGGCAGGGGCCTGCTGGGCCTACATCGCTGCGCGCTTCAACTTCTTCATCTATGGCTTTTATCCCATAGATCAGTACTGGCGCCCCAACATCGTCTTCATTCTGGGCGCGGCCCTGATCCTGCCGCTCCTGATCCCGTCTGCGCCATTCAAGCGGATCAACGCCGTCCTCTTCTTCCTCGTTTTTCCCATTGTCAGCTTCTACCTGCTCAATGGCGGCGTCTTCGGGATGACCTATGTGCCCACGGAACAGTGGGGTGGCCTCATGGTCACGCTCATCATCTCGCTGGTGGGCATTATCTGTTCTATTCCGCTCGGCATCTTGCTGGCCCTAGGGCGGCAATCCAGCCTGCCGATCATCAAGACGCTCTGCGTCATGTTCATCGAGCTATGGCGCGCCGTGCCCTTGATCACAGTGCTGTTCATGGCGTCGATCATGCTGCCGCTGTTCATGCCCACGGGCACAAATGTGGACAAGCTCCTGCGCGCGCTGGTCGGCGTTACGCTCTTCTCCTCAGCCTATCTGGCGGAAACGATCCGTGGCGGGCTACAGGCTCTGCCGCGCGGGCAATACGAGGCCGGCGCTTCGCTGGGACTTGGCTACTGGAAACGGACATACTTCATCATCCTGCCCCAAGCGCTGAAGCACGTCATACCGGGGATCGTGAACAACTTCATCGCCCTGTTCAAAGACACATCGCTTGTCTCCATTGTTGGCATCTTCGATCTGCTCAACACCGTGCAGGCCGCGAGCTCCGACATCGAATGGGCGTCACCCACCCAGGCCGTGACGGGCTACGTGTTCGCAGCCTTCATGTTCTGGATTTTCTGTTTTGCCATGTCCCGCTACTCGCTCTGGATGGAGCGGCGCCTGGACACGGGGCACAAGAGGTAACGATGAGCCAAATGACTCAAGCCACCGCTGAGAACTCCGCTAGCCAGTCTGCCATGAAGGTCTCGAAGACCGATGTCGCTATTGACGTGGTCGGCATGCACAAGTGGTACGCCGATTTTCACGTGCTGCGCGACATCAACCTCCGCGTCATGCGTGGTGAACGCATCGTCATTGCCGGCCCATCAGGCTCGGGCAAGTCGACCCTGATCCGCTGCATCAACCGTCTTGAAGAGCATCAGGAAGGCCAGATTATCGTCAACGGCACAGAATTGACGGCAGACCTCAAGCGCATCGACGAAGTGCGGCGCGAGGTCGGCATGGTGTTCCAGCATTTCAACCTGTTCCCGCACCTGACGATTCTGCAGAACCTAACCCTGGCCCCCATCTGGGTCCGCGGCATTCCCAAGGCCGAAGCCGAGGCAACAGCCATGCATTATCTGGAGCGCGTCAAGATTCCAGAACAGGCCAACAAGTTCCCGGGCCAGCTGTCGGGCGGCCAGCAGCAGCGTGTGGCGATCGCGCGCTCGCTTTGCATGCAACCGCGCATCATGCTGTTCGATGAGCCCACCTCGGCGCTCGACCCGGAAATGGTCAAGGAAGTGCTCGAAGTCATGATCAGCCTCGCCGAAGAAGGCATGACCATGATCTGCGTTACTCATGAAATGGGTTTCGCCCGACAAGTCGCCAATCGCGTGATTTTCATGGACCAAGGGCAGATCGTCGAGCAGAACGATCCTGAGAACTTCTTCTCCAATCCTCAGCACGAGCGCACCAAGCTGTTCCTCAGCCAAATCCTGCGTTGAAGCGAGCCAAACCTTTGGGGAAGGGTCGAGGCGCTCACCATGCTTTGGCTTGACCCAAGAGCGCGGTCGTCCAATATGGCCGCGCAACAGGGTAGTCGCTGATTGAATTTCCTCCACCAAATGCGGGCTGCGCTGGTCGCCGCCTTGGCTATGATCTTGGCGTCGAGCCTGCCCGTCGTGGCGCAGTCGACGCTCCAAACCGTGCGCGAGCGTGGCTTTCTGATCTGCGGCGCGTCCAATCCTATTCCGGGCTTCGCCCAGCAGGATGCTGAAGGTCGCTGGGTCGGCTTCGACGTAGATTTCTGCCGTGCCCTCGCTGCGGCAGTGCTGGGCGACCCCAACCAGATCGAGTTCCGCTCGCTTCGCGGTGAAACGCGTTTTGCCCCCCTGCAAACCGGCATGGTCGACGTCCTCACGCGCAGCGGTCCCTGGACAGAGCGCCGCGACACGCTCTATGGGGCCAGCTATGTCGCAACAGCCTTCTTCGACGGTCAAGCCTTCCTGGTCCCGCAATCCCTAGGCGTCGTATCGGCGTTCGAACTCGACGACATCAGTGTCTGCGTGATTGACGCAGGCGAAGAACTGGAGCGCATCCAGGAATTCTTCTTCGCGAACCAGGCGCTCTACACCGAAGTTCCGTACGAAGACGTCAACGACCTCTCGGTGGCCTACCAGAACGGCCTCTGCCAGGCCGTCTCCGCCTCTGGTCGCAATCTCCAAGCCATTCGTCGCGCACTGCCCGATCCCAATGCTCACCGCATCCTGCCCGAGCGCATATCCAAGGAACTGCTCGGTCCCTTGGTTCGGGAGGGAGATCAGCAATGGTTCAGCATCGTGCGCTGGACGTTGTACGCGCTGATCAACGCCGAGGAGGTCGGCATCACCTCACTCAACATCGAATCCCTGTCCGCGTCTCGCAACCCGGCGATCCGGCGTATCCTCGGCGTAGAGGGAGACTTCGGCAGCCCGCTCGGCCTCAACAAGACCTTCATGGCCGACGCCATTCGCGCCGCTGGCAATTATGCCGAACTCTATGACCGGCATTTCGGCCCGCAAACCGGCGCAGCCCTGCTGCGCGGGCAGAACGCCCTTTGGACAAATGGCGGCCTCCTCTACGCACCGCCTGTGCGCTAAGAGCCGTACACTAGCCAGAAAACAGCAGGTTCACCCGCCGGTTCTGCTTGCCCTTGTTCTCGATCTTGCCCAAGACAAGCCCGCCGATTTCGCTTGTATTGCGCACATGCGTTCCCTCGCATGGCTGCAGGTCGATCGAGCCAATCCGAATGAGCCGCACGCGACCCTGACCCATCGGTGGCTTGACGTTCATGGTCTTGATCAGGTCCGGATTGGCCTCCATCTCCGCATCGGTGATCCACTCTTCCGTGACAGGGTGAGCATCCCTGACCATACCGTTGAGCTTCTCCTGGACCGCAGCAAGATCGTCGGGCACTTCTGGCATGTTGAAGTCGAGCCGTCCCTTGTCCTCGCCGATCGAACCACCCGTGACCGGGAACGGCAGCACGACGGATAAAAGGTGCAGCTCCGTGTGCATCCGCATCAGCCGGTAGCGTCGCTCCCAATCAAGCCGTGCCACCACTGTTTCGCCCACACGCGGCATAGGTGCGCCATCTTCCGGGCTATGAACGATCTGCGTCTTGTCGCCACCCGGATGCACCGCGTCGGCAATACGGATCACCGATCCATTCTCAAGCTCTAGCACGCCCATGTCGCCAGGCTGCCCGCCCGAAGCGGCATAAAGCACCGTCCGGTCGAGCACGATCCCGCCATCCTCCGTGATGGCGGTCACCACGGCAGGAGTCGATTGCAGATAGCTATCGTGGCGAAACAGGAATTCGGTCATTTCAGGCTTTCACAGGAGGGGCGACAACAGGCGGGCCGCCTGCGTCAGGAATCGCATGGGCAGCGCCCGGGTTTTAACTTCATCCATGCTCACTTGCCGGCACATCTTGAAGTCGTCTAGCAACATGGCTTCCACGCCATCAATGGTCTTATTGTCGGTAAACCAGAGTGTGATTTCGAAATTGATCGAAAAGGAGCGGTTATCGAAATTGACGCTGCCGATGGAGGCGATCTGGTCGTCCATCAACACCACTTTCTGGTGCAGGAAACCGTCCACAAACCGGTAGACGTCGATATTGTGCTCCACCATGCTGTCCGCATGGGCAATGCTGGCTAGCCACACCATCAGGTGGTCTGGCCGGTCCGGCAGCATGATCCGCACGTCGACACCACGCAGCTTGGCCGCAAACAGCGCCGTGCGAATGTCGGTATCGGGAACGAAATAGGGGCTAACAATCCACAGCCGCTCCCGCGCCCGGCCAATAACATCGGTGAAGGCAATGGCGCATTCTTCCAGCTTGTCGGCCGGCCCGCTCCCCATCACCAACACTGATTGATCGCCCGGCGTTGCGACAGTCTCGGGTGGCGTTGCAGGCAGGATCTCGCCCGTTGCCCATTCCCAGTCCTCGCGGAACAGGAGGGCACAGCTCAGCGTCGCAGGACCATTGATGCGAACGTGCGTATCCCGCCAGCGTCCATACCGGGGGTCGGCCCCAAGATATTCCATGCCCACATTGTGCCCGCCGACCCAGGCTTGCTCCCCATCCACTACGACGATCTTGCGATGGTTGCGATAGTTGATCCGCGTCGGCCCATAGATGCGGAGGAACTTATGACGCTGATTGAACCCTGCGACCTTCACCCCGGCCTCACGCAATTGCGTGCGATAGCGCTTGGGCATTCCAGTGCTGCCGACATCGTCATAGAGCAGGTAGACCTGCACGCCGGCATTGGCGCGCTCGATCAGCCGCTCGGCTAGTTGCTTGCCCAGTTCATCGTCGCGCACGATGTAGAACTGCACCAGCAGGTAGCGCTTGGCCTTGGCTATGCCTTCAAAGATCGAGTCGAACGTCGCCTGCCCATCCACAAGGATGTCGACCTCGTTGCCGTTCAAGAACGGCACTTCCGAAACCTTCACCTGCACAGGCCAAAGGTGGCTCGTTTCCCTGTCGATCAGCGCCAGGTCCTTGGCCTTGAGCGGCCTGGCCGCGCGCCCGTTGCGGATGCGGTCGGTGGCGTAGTCGTCGAAGGCCTTCCAACCGAAAATGAGATAAAGGAAGGCCGTCGGGAAGGGGAGCAGCGCTAGCGACAGCAGCCAGGCAATGGAGCCCTGCGACGTGCGGGAGATCATGATCTCGCGTACGGCACACACCACTGCCAGCAGGTATATCAGGCCCGTTATCGCCGCCAACAGGCTGAAGTCGACAACAATGGACCTCAGGATATCGTCTATACCGAACAATGCTTTGGCCTCGTTTTACAGGCGCACCTTATCAGCCTGCGGGCATGTCACAATGGCTGCCAAACAGTTCGGTTCAGATCGCTTCCGCCTCGATGACACTGGAAATGTCGATGGGGGTCCGATCCTCCATCCAGCGCGGCACCGGCAGGCCTTTGGACCGCAAGAACTCAGGATTATAGATCTTGCTGGCATAGCGATTGCCGTAGTCGCACAACACAGTCACTATCGTCTTGCCGGGCCCCATCGTCTGCGCCATGCGCACCGCGCCTGCAATGTTGATGGCGCTCGAGCCCCCCAGGCACAGCCCTTCATGCTCCAGAAGGTCGAAGATATAGGGCAGGGCCTCGGCGTCCGATATCTGGTAGGGATGATCGATCTGCAAGCCTTCGAGGTTCGCCGTGATGCGTCCCTGGCCGATGCCCTCGCTGATCGAATTGCCGGAAGACTTGAGCTCCCCGTGCGCATAGTAGTTGAAAAGCGCTGCGCCTTCCGGGTCGGCAAGGCCGATCTTGACCTCTGGATTGCGCGCCCGCAACGCTTCGGCGACACCGGCCAGAGTGCCCCCTGAGCCTACGGCGCAGATAAAGCCGTCGATCCGGCCTTTGGTCTGCTGCCAGATTTCAGGTCCGGTCGTTTCCACATGCGCCCGCTTGTTGGAAACATTGTCGAACTGATTGGCCCAGATAGCGCCGGCCGGCAGTTCCGCATTTAGCTTCTCGGCAAGCCGTCCGGAAATTTTGATGTAGTTGTTTGGGTTCTTGTACGGCTTGGCCGGCACTTCGATCAGTTCGGCGCCATAAAGCCTCAGCGCGTCCTTCTTCTCCTGGCTTTGCGTCTCCGGGATAACAATCACCGACTTGAAGCCAAGGGCATTGGCCACCAGCGTCAGCCCGATACCGGTATTGCCAGCCGTGCCTTCAACAATGGTGCCACCCGGCTTGAGGGCGCCCGATTGTACCGCATCGTGGATAATAAACAGTGCCGCGCGATCCTTGACCGATTGGCCGGGGTTCAGGAACTCCGCCTTGCCCCAGATCTCGCAGCCCGTGAGTTCGGAAACGCGATTAAGCCGGATCAGCGGGGTATTGCCGATCGCTGATAGGAGATCTTGGTGCTTTGACATGGATCGTTCTTTTGATGCGGAAGGAGCTTGAACCTAAGTGTCCCGATGCAGGCCAGCAAGATACAACCGCCTCAAATGGCACAGCATTTCCCCTCTGGCGCCTTAACAGAACTCCTGCGGCGCCCCTCATCCCAGAACGGAATTTCATTCCTACAGCGCAGCGGCTGCTTCCAGGGCGCGAGCGCGAGACAGACCCAGATCGACAATGGGTAAGGGGTAGTCTTTCCCCATGTTCACGCCCGCTGCCTTGAGCACACCAGGCGGCGCTTCGGCCGGCCGGTGTATCCACTTGGCGGGCAAATTCGCCAGCTCCGGCACCCAGCGCCGCACATAGGCGGCCTCACTGTCGAACTTTTCGCCTTGCGTAACCGGATTGAAGATCCGGAAAAACGGCGAAGCATCTAGCCCCGATCCGGCGATCCATTGCCAATTGCCGGCATTGTTGGCGAGATCCGCATCGAACAGGCAATCCCAAAACCAGGCCTCGCCCAATCTCCAGTCGATCAGGAGGTTCTTGGTCAGCAATGATGCCGTCAGCATGCGGATACGGTTCTGCATGAATCCAGTTTCCCACAGTTCCCGCATGCCGGCGTCTACGATCGGAATACCGGTCTGGCCTTTTTGCCAAGCCTTGAGATCGCCCTGGGCATCCCGCCAGGCCATGCCCTCGAACTTGGGGCGCATGGCCTTGGTTGAGATGTCTTCCCGGTGAAACAATTGATGGTAGTTGAAATCGCGCCAGGCGAGTTCGGACAGGAACTTGTCGACGAACTCCTGTTTGGATGGCTCGGCATGGGCCACCGCTAGAGCGGCATACCAAGCACGCCGCGGGCTGATCTCTCCAAACCGAAGGTGTGGCGACAGGCGCGACGTCGCGGCCTGGCCGGGAATGTCGCGCCCCTTGGAATAAACATGGAGCCTCTGCTCAAGAAAGTCTGTCAGCGCCTTTTCGGCCGCCTTTTCGCCGATCTGCCAATAAGGAGCGAACTTCCTGGCCCAGTGTGGTTCTCGGTACTCTTCATCCACAGGGGAGAACTCAATCGCCGGCCGCCTTGCTGCAGGAGGTAGTGGCGGTTCGATCGTGCCCGCTTTCAGTGCCTTAAGAAACGGTCCGAACACCGAATAGGGCCGCCCCTGGCCGGTCGCAATGTCCCATGGCTCAACCAGGACATTGGCGCCAAAGCTTGCCACCTCGACACCGCGCGCCGTCAAGCTCTCCTCTATGGACCCGTCCACCGCACGTTCCCCGGGAGCATAGCGCCGGTTCCAGAACACTGCGCTCGCTTGCGCGTCCGTCACCATGCGGTCGAGCACGGCTGAGCTGTCGCCGGAAACGACCTTCAGGGCCACGCCGCAATCCGCCAGGTCTGCGCCCAGTATGTTGAGACTCTGGTGCAGCCACCAGCGGCTTGCTCCACCAATCGGACGTACGCCCTTGGTTTCCTCGTGCACATAAAGGGCGATCACATCCCCGCCACGCTCCATCGCGGCCCGTAGCGCCGGGTTGTCTGCAATACGCAAATCGTTGCGCAACCAAACGATGGCAGTGTGGATCATTTCGGGCCCCTGCCAACACTACGCGGCAGCGCTCCGAAAGGTTCAGCCTACTCGATGACCTCTGCGAGATTCTCCAGCGCGGCGCTCCAGGCCTCCATGGAAAATATCCGTGACTCCGGGTCGGAGTGTGCCAGGCCCCGCTCGGTTAGGGTCACCTGTGTCCTGTCATCGAGCGCCTTGAAGCCGATCTCGAGGACGAAGATGAGATCATCCTCATCGTTCTCCTCGTCCTTGTGCACCCAGGACATGACCAGCTTCTTGTTCTCGACGAACTGCAGGATTTCGCCGCTCACCGTGTGGTCTTCGGTGTCCTCGTCGTCTCCAAAGGTAGTGAACCGATATTCCCCACCCTCAAAGGCATCGAGTTCGGCCTCATCGGCCTGCCACTGCTCGATCAGCGCCGGATCAGTCCAGGCTGCAAACACGTCATCGATATGGGCATTGATGGTCCGCGTCAGTGTGATTTGGCTCTCGCCATCCACGTCCATGCCGTCGCTCATGCCGGCTCCTCCTGATTGGGGTGCAGTTCGCGTGCCCTGGGCAGAAAAATGGTCAAAAAGCCCAGGCATGGCAGGAACGCAGTAAGCTTGAAAACATAAACAATGCCGGTGAGGTCTGCCAAGGCGCCAATCACGGCAGCACCAATCGCGCCAATGCCGAAGGCGAAGCCGAACACAAAGCCGGCCACCATGCCCACTTTGCCGGGTACCAGTTCCTGCGCATAGACCACTATGGCTGAAAAGGCGGATGAGAGGATAAGGCCAACGGCCACGCTTACGATAGCTGTTCCCAAGAGGTTCATGTGCGGCAGGAGAAGCGTGAAGGGCAGGGCGCCTACTATGGACACCCAGATCACCGTCAATCTTCCAAACCTGTCACCCACCGGCCCGCCGATGAAAGTTCCAGCCGCAATAGCACCCAGGAAGAGGAACAGATAAAGCTGCGCCTCCTGTGCCGTAAGGCCGAACTTCTCGATCAGGAAGAAGCTATAATAGCTCGTGATCGAGGCTATGTAGACGTACTTGCTCAAGAGCAGCGCGCCGATCACCAGGAACGCAACTATAAGGCGCTTGCGCGAGAGCACATGCTGGGCCGCTTGGATCACTGGCCTCGCCGAGTGCGCGCGCTGATGCGCGGCATACCACCGTCCCACAGCCGAAAGGATCACCAGCGCTGTCAAGGCGACGATGGCAAACCATGCAGCACTGCCTTGGCCGCGCGGCAGCAAGAAATAGGCAGCGGCAAGCGGGCCGATAGCGGTGCCCAGATTGCCGCCAACCTGGAACAGGGACTGCGCAAAGCCCAGCCGACCGCCCGAGGCGAGGCGGGCGACACGTGACGCTTCAGGATGAAAAATTGCCGAGCCAACACCGCCCAGCATTGCAGCCAATACCAACAGGCCGAAGCTGTTGGCCGTCGCGAGCATGATTACTCCAACAACGGCAAAGATCATGGAAGCGGCCAATGCATAGGGCTTAGGCTTCAGGTCTGTATAGAAACCCACCAGCGGCTGCAGAATCGAAGCCGTCATCTGCTGCGCGAGGGTGATCAAGCCGATCTGCACATAGTCCAGCCCGTAGGCTTGCTTGAGCAGTGGATACAGAGCCGGGAGCAGGAACTGCATCAGGTCGTTGATCAGGTGCGAGGCGCTGACCGCGAGTATGATGACGAGCGATGTGCGCTGCACGGCTTGCGGAGCCTTGCCGGAAACCATGTCCATGTCAGCATGTCTCGACTAAAGGGGTTTGGCCTACCCGCAGCTCGCGTAGAAAGCCGAGGCAAAAATGGCTTCAAGCCTGCATGATTTTGAGGAAATCTGATTGGCTCCGCGAGCTGGACTCGAACCAGCGACCATTCGATTAACAGTCGAACGCTCTACCAACTGAGCTATCGCGGAACACTTATCGGCGCCTCCAAGCGAAGGCGAGGTCCATGTAACGGACTTGATTTGCTTTGCCAAGCCCCAATTGCCAGTCGTGTGAATAACTCGTCACGAGAGGGCTGCGCTGGCCCTTTGTCCGAGGGAATGAAGGTCTTCCGGCGTGTTCACATTGACAAAAGGGTCGAGCGGCGCGTCGTTCCAGGCAACGCGTCGCGCATCCAACGCCCGAAGCAACTGCTTGAGGCTGCCGATTTCGCCTCGGCGCTCGGGCAGGTCGAGAATAGCTTCAAGCCGCCATATGGCATTCGTCGGATAGAAGGAATCATTCCAGCACGCGTAAGCGCCGGAGGCATCTCTAAGCTCTGCCGTGAGGCGTTGAACGAAATCGCCCGGCAGGAAGGGCGTATCCACCGCCGCAGACACCAGCATGCCTGAGCGGACGCCACCCCGCTTCAGCGCATCCACCGCTGCCACTAGTCCCGCCAGTGGCCCGCCAGGGCTGTCTGGCAGGTCCGCAACGCCTTCACACCCCGGAGGAAGGTTCCACAAACCTGCCCTAGGCCCCGTCGCAACCAAGATCGGGCGTTCAACATGGTCCAGCACCCCAACCACTCGGTCGACCAGCCGCACTCCGCCCAAAGGCAGATCGGCCTTTCGAACGCCACCAAGCCGGCGACCTTCACCACCAGCGATGATGACTGCGTGCACCGGGCTCATGAACGAGCCGAACGCTTTTCTGTTCGCAACAACAGCAGAATGGCAATCCCGCCCAGCAAACCCCAGAAGGGCGCTCCGATAGCGAGGAGGCTGATCCCGGAAGCTGTGGTGACAAAGGTGAACACCGCTGGCAGTCGCGTCTCCTCTTGCGCCAGAGCGCCCGACAGCGCCCCGGCGAGGCTGGTCAGCAGTGCAAGACCCGCCACGGCCTGGATCAATACCGGTGGCGAGGCTGCGATGAACGCTGCTGCAAGGCTCGCGCCACCCGCCAGCAGGAGATAAACCACACCTGCCGCGATGGGCGCAGGCCAGCGTTTGCCGGCATCGGGATGGGCTTCCGGCCCCGCGCAGATGGCGGCCGTAATCGCCGCGAGATTGCTGGTGTGTCCGCCCAGCAAGGCCGCCACTCCGCTCGCCAGACCCGTTAGAACAAACAACGGGCCGGGGTTCACCTCATATCCATTGGCTCGCATCACAGCGAGTCCGGGCAAGTTCTGCGACGCCATGGTGACCACATAAATGGGCAGACCTATCCGCATGATCGCGTCGAGCGTGAAGACCGGCATCACCGGCACAAAGGCCGGCCAGGTGCCATCCAGCGCTCCAGCCGGCAGGTGCGTCGTGGCCGCTAAAACAATGCCCGTCACCACCACGGCAATGGGCACGGCATATCGCCTGGCAAACCGCAGGCCCAGCACCCAGGCCAGCAGGATCGGCAGGGCCAGCGCCGGCACCTCGCCGATCGCCGTGATGGGCGCAAGACAGAGTGGCAAGAGCATGCCGGCCAGCATGGCATTGGCGATCGGTCCCGGAATAGCAGCCACGAGCCGGGCGAGGGGGCGGATCAATCCGGTCAGCAGGATCAGAGCCGCGGCTAGGAGGAACGCGCCTGCCACGGCGGGAAAGCCCTCCGCTGGTTCCCCGACAGTCAAGAGGAACGCCGCCGCCGGCGTCGACCACGCAAAGCTCACCGGCAGGCGCACCCGTGCACTCACCGCGATGTTGAGCAAGCCAATGGCGATGCACACCGTCATCAAGCCAGACCCCGCCTGCTGCGGTGTCGCTCCCGATACTGTCAGCGCCGCGAGCACCAGCGTGAACGTACTCGCATATCCCACCACTGCCGCCAGCGCACCCGCCATAACCGGCTGCACATAGTCGCGGCGGCTCTCAACGTCCCCCAACACCTGTTCCGACACGGCGATTCCCTTCCATTCGGGCGCCAACCTACGCGACGAACAGCGGTTTGGTGAACCCTTCAACCTCTCCCCTGATATCAGTCGTTAAACTTATCGCGATGGGAGAAATCAGCGTTTAACGCTGCCGCCAGATTGGTGTTTTGCATAAACCTTTACGGCACCCGCGCTTGGCATGCTGAGGCAAATACGAAAAGGCCGAGGCCAGACATGCCCAGCATATTGACAACTCAATTTCTCAAGCTCCGGGACCGCATGACGCTTGGTCAGCAGGTCGCCGCGCTCACCACGGCCCTTTGCCTGGCGCTGATCATCGCCCTCTCGGCGACATCAGCCTTCGTTGCCCGGCAGCAGGCAACCGAGAAAGCCGAGTCCGATATTCTTGGCATAGCCTCCAATATGGCCGAACGGCTCGACGCCCGCATGTTCGAGCGCTTCCGCGAAATCCGCAACCTCGCCGCCCTGGAGCCGTTACGCGATGCTTGGGAAGGCGAGCCCGGCGAGATCCGGCAGGTGCTCGAGCAGCTACAGTTCAGCCTGCCTGAATATGCCTGGATCGGTTTCGCGCTGCCCGATGGCACGGTTAAGGCCGCCACGGCCGGCATGCTCGAAGGTGTTTCGGTGGCCCAGCGCCCCTGGTTCATTGACGGCATCAAGGGGCTCACCGTTAAGGACGTCCATGATGCCAAGCTCCTTGCCGAAATGCTCGGGCCCCAAGCCAACGGCGAGCCCTTCCGCTTCGTCGACGTCGCCGTTCCCGTTCTCAACGCTGCGGGCGAAACCATCGGTGTCTTGGGCGCTCATATGAGCTGGACCTGGGCCAGCGTCGTTCGCGAAACCGTGCTGGACACGGTGGATGCCAAGCTCGCAACCGAGATCTGGGTGCTCAGCAGCGACGGTGCGGCCCTCCTTGGCCCCGAATATGGTGCCCGCCCGTTCAGCCAGGCTACGCTTGACGAAATCAACGCCTCAGGCCGCACGATCTTCCGCCAGCTCGACGGACCGGCCGATCACCTCAACGCAGCCGTAAAGACCGCCGGCTATCTCGACTACCCTGGCCTGGGTTGGACCGTCATTGCCCGTCGGCCAGTTGATCTCGCCCTTGCGCCCGCCAATCAGCTTGCCTTCCTCATTATCATGATCGGTGCGGCCTTCGCCGTAGTCGGCGCTGCCGTGGCCATGGTCCTGTCCCGCCGCGTCACCGAGCCGCTGGCAGAACTGGCCGCCAACATCGACCAGATCGGCCGCGATCCCTCCGCCACCATGATCTCCCGCGATCATTCCTCGCGCGACATATCGCTCCTCTCGGTGGCGGTACGCTCGCTGCTGCGGCGTGTCGGCGTAGCAGAGACCGCCCATGAGGCCGCCGCGCGCGAAGCTTTGCTCAATAAGCAACTGCTCGCCGAAAAGACCCTGCGCATGGGCGAGGACATGCACGCCCTGCAGATCCTGGCCGACACCGATCCGCTAACCGGCCTGCTCAACCGCCGCGCCTTCCGCGTCTTTGGGTCGGATGCGATGAACTACTTCAAGCGCCACAAGCGCGACGTCGGCATCCTTGTCATCGACATCGACTACTTCAAGCGCATCAACGACACCTACGGCCACAGCGTCGGCGACGACGTGATCGAAACCGTTGCCCAGATCGTCAAGGGCGAGGCCCGCACCATCGACAAGGTTGCCCGCTTCGGCGGTGAGGAATTCGTGGTGCTCCTGCGCGAAACGGAAAAGGAAGGACCCATGGTCCTGGCCGAACGCATCCGCGAAAAGATCGCCGGCGCCCTGATCGACCATCCCGACCACGGCTCTATCCACGTCACGGTCTCAGTCGGCGCTGCCATGGCCTCGATCAACGATCGCGACATCGAAGACGTGATCGAGCGCGCCGACCGCGCGCTTTACCAGGCCAAGTCCCTGGGCCGAAACCGCGTCGTTGTCGCCGAACCATCCCCCCAACGCGACCAGGCCGCTGCTGCCTGAGCACAACAATTGGGCAGGACCCCGCATGGGGTCTTGCATAAACCAGCCGCCTTCAATAGGAACTTGCTCCGTGAGGCCACGTGGCGGAGTGGTGACGCAGCGGATTGCAAATCCGTGTACTCCGGTTCAATTCCGGACGTGGCCTCCATGGAAAGATTCACCAAAATCAATAGTTTGCTGGATTCAGTAGGTCGATAAGGCTGCTGTTTTGTGCCATTCTGTGTGCCAAGCAATCCCCAGCATTTCCCGGCCTTTATCGACACTCCCGGCGAATCCATGGCACATGAACTGGCATGGAGGGGTTAAGATGCGGGCGCCTTGTTCGGCCTGATGTTTTACGTCCCTGAAGGGTTCGGGTTCCAGCACATACCGGAGGAAGACAGGGACCAGGCGGCACCCGTGGCATTCCGCTTAGTGCCGCTGCCACCAAATGCCTTTGAGCAGTCCAAGCCGTTCACCGGCAGGGTCGAGGAGGCCTGAGGTACGCACTGGTTTACACTGCGTACCTTATGCGAACTGCAAATCTTTGATGATCGAAATCAAAGCGCTGGAAAGCACGCCAGATCAGCCACTTAGCTGGCTTTGATTAGTGGTTTCCAGTTGCACTTAATCAAACAGAAGAAAAAATCTGCGCGTGAGGTCGCCGTGGGTCTAGGGAAGAGGAGCTTGGGCAAGTTTTAGACCCCCGCCCCAGCCCTAGGGTGGACAACTCATGTCGGTTCAGTTCGCTTCAGCACTTCGCGGCCAAATAGGCCAGACGAGCTACGTGGCACTGCGAATGGTGAATAAAGTATTTTCGTTTAGCTTTACTTCCTGCCGCAGCAGACTGCGGAAGGGGGCAAGCAAATGGCTGAATATCGAGGCACGAATTTAGCAGATAATTTCGTCGGTACCGCTGAAGACGACTCTTTCGAAAGACTCGGAGCGGGGAACGACATCGTTGATGGTGGTGGCGACTACGATTTTCTGACTTATCGAGATGATGGCGGTACCACCGGCATTATCGCCGTTTTCAGGGCAGGCGGAAACGGCACGGTCATTGACACCTTTGGCAACACTGACACCATTATCTCTGTACAGGGTTATGAAGGCAGCAACTTCGGGGATCAGTTTACCTTCCAAGCAGGAGCGGAATTTAACGTTCAGCCTGGCCGAGGCGCCGACACCTTGGTGTTTAACGACATTCGGTATGGCACTTTGGACTATGCCTTTTACTTCGATGACGACGTTGTCGAATTTGTCCAGGAGCTTGATCTGGACATCATTGGTATGACGCTCGACTTTGCCGCGGGCACCGTTACTGAATACAACGGCACCGTCGATACATTCACACCATCGGAAGACCTAGAATGTGGAACGCATTAACTACGAGGATGGCATCTTGCGCGTCGACATCGACGGCAATGCCGGCGAGGTTTATCGACTATACCAAGCTGCCTTCGACCGTACGCCTGACCAAGATGGGCTCGAGTACTGGATCGACGAGCGGGACGGTGGGTCCACGATGACTCAGATCGCCAACAACTTCATCCTTTCCGATGAATTCCAGGATCTCTACGGTGACCCCGATACGGTCAGCAACGAAGCATTCCTTACATTGGTGTATCAGAATGTCCTGAACCGCACTCCAGACCAAGCTGGATACGCTTACTGGATCGCCGAACTAGAGCGTGGGTTTGGCCGCGATGCGCTCCTGGCGTCGTTCTCCGAGAGCGATGAAAACATAGCGAATGTCGCTCCAGCAATCAGCAACGGCATATTCTTCGAGTTCTCCTAACGGCTCTAACGCTTGCCTATTTAATCCATGGACCCGCCTCGAGGTGGGTCCATCATGACGCGCCTATTTCGACCCGATATAGCCTTACCACCCGGAAAGGTTCTACAAGGCTTGGAGCTAAGTAATTCTCCTGAATACAAGTACTGCTGTACTGCTATTTACACGTATACTGAGGGTTAACTTCGGATAAAGCTAGTTAGCTCAATTACTCTTGCTGAAGAGGCAAATTGGAGAACACTTGCATCTACACTGACCATATTGCCGCCAAGTATTTATATCGGGGTACCCAATGGTCAAAGTCACAGCGTTCAACAACTTCCGTTTCGACTTCAGCAATCCAGCTTCCATGAACGTGGGTGATTGGGTCGGCATTCCGTCCATCACGGCAACTAAGGTGTCTGTACCGACCAGCACCGGTGTCTTCGACTTTTATGGAAGCAATTTCACCATCAACTACCAAACAGGGGCGGTTACTGGCGTAGTCAATCAGGTGACCTTTTCACAAAGTGGTCAGGTCATGGCCAGTGTCAGTGAAATCAACCTGTCGGCCGCAGAGGTCGTGAGCTATGCCCAGGTGAATGGGGGTGCCTACCTTCTTGTCGACCGGCTGCTGGGCGGGAACGACCTGTTCGAGCTAAGCGGAGGCAACGACGTCGTTGCGGGTCTAGGCGGCAGCGATACCATCGACGGCGGCAGCGGTTTCGACATCGTGCACTTCTCGCAAAGTGCCTCCAGCTACTCCATTGCCAAGTCAGGGGACACCATCACGGTTAGAGACTCAACCGGCGCTACAGACACCCTCATCAACGTCGAGCGTGTTCAGTTTGCCGGCGAGACCCTTGCCTTCGATACCGATGGCCTCGCTGGCGCGGCATATCGGCTTTATCAAGCGGCCTTCGATCGCGCCCCGGATAAGGGCGGCCTTGGCTATTGGATTGATGAGCTTGATGCGGGCAAAGGTGACCTGGCCTGGATGGCCAATAACTTCATTATTTCGGAAGAATTCAAGGAAACCTACGGCACGCCATCAAGTGTAAGCAATGAGGCCTTTCTCGAGCTCATCTACAACAATGTGCTGGACCGAGACCCCGATGCAGAAGGCTTCGCCTACTGGATGGCAGAGCTGAATAGCGGCTTTGCACGTGAGCGCGTACTCGCCTCATTTTCCGAGAGTGTCGAGAACCGTGCCAATGTAGCGGATGCGATTGCCGACGGCATTTGGTATTTCTGACGTCGGGCGCGCCTGCGCGTTTTTTCAACGACGAAACACAACTTCTATGCCGAGCCGCAGCGCCTCGGCATAGAAGCTCTATATCGACCCAGCGGACGGCAGCCCAGACAATCTCAACAGTTTCGCTCGTCACCAAAACCTGGCGGACTTGAGCCAGCCTCTCGGCGTCCTGTGCAACAAAACCTGCCGTGATCGTGCCCATGCGTTCGATCAACTGATCCAAACAGCCAGCGCTGTGCGAAGAGGCCAAGGTCGATGCGAACTTCGCATCTCCCGTGACTTGATTGCACCCACGTCTCACTTCTCGTCAGCCCTCTGTCAGCCTCCTCCTGCTAGAGATCATCCATGGCTCGCCTGCGAAAACGCGCATTGCCCACCTGGGCGTGGGTTCTGTTTTTGGTTGTATCGGCTCTTCTGACAGGAGCGGTCAGCGCCGTGTTCGTTGCTGATGCGGCGAGCGATGCCATCGACCGGCAGCAAGCTCTGCCACTCCCATGATCCCTCAAATGCCACTTATCTCATGTTATGGCGTGAGCTTGTGGATGCGCTATAGATAGGAACATGATCCAAAATCTATCGGTCGCTCTTCTGCTTGAAGACGAAGCCATTATCGCGATGGATATGGAACAAGCTCTGGGTGATGCCGGGTTTGATGTTTCCACAGCAATGACCTGTGCCGATGCCGAAGAGTGGCTCGATCAAAGGCGCCCAGACGTCGCTATTGTCGACGTCACTCTGCGCGACGGATCATCCGAGGCCATCGTCGCACGCCTAGTGCGGGAAGGCGTTCCATTCGTGGTTCACTCCGGCGATCTGCCAACGCACCATGCCAACTCGGCGTTTTCTTCCGGCATATGGGTCGACAAGCCAGCCAGCAACGAAGTGCTGATCAGTGCTGCCAATGCCGCGCTCAAGCGCGCCTGATCGCAGCTAGCCTGCAATCATCGTGTGATTGTTGCACCCGCGGTTCCACGATTCAGCTAAAGCTCCTCAAATGCATGATAGCTCCCCGGCTGACCTGCTGCATAGAAATTCGCACGAGCACATCATGGAAACACCTGCCACCCCCACCAAGCTCATTGTTTGCTTAGCCTTCGTGCGAGACGAAGAAGGCGAGCTGCGCCCGGCCTTCGAACCGCGCGAGGCAGTCCGAGGGCGCGGCCAAGCAGCAAGCGCGTATTTTGTGGTCGAGCGGCAAATATGCTGGAGTGCTCGCCTGGTGGCGCGCTGCCGATCTGGTGAACGGCGAGTTCGGAGAGCCAGTCGTTATCTTCGAGGAGGGCGAAGTTCCCGACATGGAGTAGGGCGCCCTACGCTCAGTTCTCGAATGCCTCCAGGAAGTGGACGCCCGCCAGCGTTCCACGCTGCCACACCAGCTCGCACGGCTCTGACCGATGCTCGAACAGGAGCACGAATTGCGGGGGCAGGGCGCTTGTCCCGGTAAGCTCCAGCATGGCGCCCGATCGCGACTGGTTCACTAAGCAGAGCGGCAGGCGGCTCAAACCATCCGCTGCAACGGCCGTTGCCTCAATGCGCATTTCGTGTCGAACATGGCGGCGTCGGTCATCATGGTAGCTCATGCCGGCAGACTACGCCCAAGGCTTAAAACTGGGTGAACCAGATCTGTGGGCATTTAGCTTGAATTGATTCGTCGATGCGGGATCGCTCAGCTTATGCGGAAGAATACCTAGCTGCGCATTTTCTGGCGGAACTCGCTGGTTGCGCACCGTGCCTGGGCGTATAGCCTGTCCAAGTGAGCTCCTCATGGGAGCCATGCTGCGGCCAAAGTGCAGATTAACCAAGTGGCTGCTTGCCAACGTGTATCGGTCATGGATATTCACGTCCAGCATATGAACTGAGACTCCTTGCGCCCGATGACCGATTTCTCCCGTGCCCGCATGCACATGATCGACAGCCAGCTGCGCAGCGGCGGCGTCACCGATAGGCGCATTCTTGCGCGCATGAGCACGATCGAGCGGGAACGCTTCTTGCCCCCATCGCGCCAGCCGACTGCCTACACCGACAGCGTTCAATGGCTGGGCAAATCTGGCGCAGGGCGGTTCATTGCGCCGCCGGCAACCTTTGGCAAGCTCTTGCAACTGGCTGAGGTGAGCGCTGATGACCATGTTCTCGATGTCGGTGCCGCCACAGGATACTCCACCGCCGTGATTGCCGGCGTTGCGGCATCGGTCCATGGCTTCGAGCCGGACCCTGAGCTGGCTGCCATTGCGCGCCGCAACCTCCTTGATCTCGGGCTGGGCGATGCCGAGATCATATCGACGATTGGCAGCAATCTTTACGACCTGGTTTTCGTGGAAGGCGCGCTTCCATCCGTGCCGCCGGACTACTTTGCGGCGCTCAAGGAGGGCGGTCGTCTGGTGGCGCTGGTCTGGTCCAGTGGCGTGTCCGTCGCCACGGTTTACGTCAAGACCGCAAAGGGGATTGCCTCTAGTGCCGAGTTCAATGCGCATCTGCCACCCTTGCTGGCCGCGCCGCCAACGCAAGAATTCGTATTCTGACGGTCATCAAAGCTTGGAATGTTGCCCTTAGGGTACGCTTCTTAAACAACTTACGCAGTATAGTTCAATTTGCTTGCGTCCGGAGAATCGGACTCCAGTGACCGCAGGCAAGTATCGAGAGTGGAGCCGGCAATGAGTATTCGCACAACAGTGGTCGCCAGCGTCATGGTGCTTGGCGCGGCTTCGTTGGCTGTCTCGGGCGCTCAAGCGCAGTCGATCACCCAGGCGCTGACCCGGGCCTATGACTACGCTCCTGATCTTCAATCGGCGCTTCTCGCTGCCAAGTCAGCCGCTGAGAACGTGGCTCTGGCCAAGTCGGGTAAATTGCCCACGATCGGCGCCTCCATTGGCGGCACCTATTCCGGCTCCCTGACCGATGCGGGTTTCAGCGGCGGCAGTTCCCTCAATACCGGCCTCACCTACAACCAGACCATCTTCGACAATTTCCGCACCGATGCAGAGATCGAGGCCGCCCGCGCAGGCGCCGAAGCGGCCGAGTTCCAGATTCGCAACACCGAGCAGAATGTTCTCCTCTCGGTGATCCAGGCCTATATGTCCGTTCTGTCCGACCGGCAGCTTGTCGCCCTGCGCCGCGAGAACGTCAGCTTCTTCCAGGCCCAGCTGCAGTCCTCTCAGGATCGCCTGGACGTGGGTGAGGGTACGCGCATCGACGTTGCCCAGGCTCGGGCCCGTCTCGCACAAGGCCAGGCAACCTTGGATGCTGCGATCAACAGCCTCGAAATCAGCGAAGCGACCTTCCAGCGCTATGTTGGCGTCGCGCCGCAGAGCCTTGACTCCTCTCACAATTATTCCCGCCTGATCCCGCCCAATCTGCAAGCGGCAATTGCCGAAGCCGAGGTCGGCCACCCCGCCATCCTTGGCGCCAAGGCCGCGATCCGTGCGGCTCAAGCCAACTCCGATGGCGCCCAGGCCGAATTCGGCCCCACCGCATCGGTAACAGGGCAGGTTGGGTCGAGCTGGAGCCAGTCATCGGCTGGCAGCGCCGGGAGCCTCAACGCTTCCGTCGGTTTCCAGATCACCGTGCCGATCTATGCTGGTGGCGCGATTGGCGCGTCGGTGCGCCGCGCCAATATCGAGCAGATCCGCTCCGAAGTGGACGCCATGTCCGCCTATGACCAGATCCGCGAAGCCGTGATTTCCGCCTGGGCAGGCATCCAGAGCGCCGATGCGCAGATCTCGGCTGCCAACGCCGCGGTCTCCGCCGGCCGCGAAGTCGTGGAAGGTGTCATCCAGGAACGTGACCTCGGCACCCGCACCACGTTGGACGTTCTCAACGCTCAGGCCGAATTGACCACGGCGCGTGAAGGTCTCATCACCGCGTCCGCCAACAAGGTCGTTGCCACTTTCTCTCTGCTCGCTGCCATTGGGAACATGACGGCAACCGATCTTAGCCTGCCGGTCGAGGTCAAGTCGGCTGTTCGCTACAACCAGGCCGTTGAAGACGTCTGGCAGGAGCTGCGCACCATCGCCGAGTAACATCTGCTCGAGTCCGCGTCTCTCTATTGTGGCTGGGCCGTGCCCGGCCACAAGTTTTAGTGGAAGACGATTTTGCCCATTGCGTCCGCGATTCACACCGAGCCCGCCCGGCGTTAAGGTGTTCTCAACGAATCAGGCGGCAGCCAAGGCGGTTGGTTGCTTGCTGGTCGAGCGCGCATGAGTAAGAGGCAGCGATGAACAAGCCGGCACCCAAAGAACCCTCCATGGACGAGATCCTATCGTCCATTCGGCAGATCATTGCCGATGATGATGCCGCTGGCGCGCCGCGCCGGCCTGCCATTCAGGCGCCACCACCAATGCAGGCCGCACCCGCCCGCTCGGTCGATAACTCACTCGATCGGGACCTCAGCGACATGCTCGACGATATCGAGCCGCTGGCCCTCTCGACTTCCCAGATCCTGCAGCAGCCCGAAGACGACGATGTCGGCGGCTTCAGTTTCGATTCTATCCTTGCCGATACCAATATCGAAGAGGAAGAAGAGGCAAGCGCCCCGGCAGCGCTGGTGGAGCCCGAAGACATCAGCTTTGCTGCCGATGATAGCGACGACGACCTGCCATCCTTTGATCCTCCGCCCATGCGTGTTGTCGAGCCAACCCCACGTCCGGAGCCAAAAGCACCTATAGCGTTCCGCCAGCCCGAGCCTCAGCCGGAACCCGTGCCTGCGCCGCGCCCCGCGCCCGAGCCAGCCCGTCCTCAGCCATCCGTCGCCCAAGCCGCACCCTTGCCCGATCCCAAGCTCACCAGCGACATGGCCGATCAAATGCTGGAGCCCGCCACCCAGGCTGCCGTGCGCAGCTCCATCACCAAGCTCAACGGCATTGGCCTCGGCAATGGCGGCGCCACCATCGAGTCGCTCATGCGCGACATGCTGCGCCCCATGCTCAAGGAGTGGCTCGACGAAAACCTGCCTTCCGTTGTCGAGCGCATGGTCGAAAAGGAAATCGCCCGCGTCGCCCGCGGCGACTGATTTTGCACTGATCCGTCCCTCCCCCTCCAGGGGGAGGCTAGGTGGGGGCACCCGAGCCAACCCCACCCACGATGTCACCCTGTCCTGGAGCCGGGGCCATCCCGATATCAAGCTGCCGCCCCAACGTGGTTCCAGTTCGGCTTCTTCCCTTTCACCCCCGGGTTGACCCGCACTCCCGCATTTGCTTGAAGTCTGCCAAATCTTTATCCCGCCTGCCATGGTCGAACCTGGCGGGTCGCTGCTGTTGGACCTGATCTATGCTTGAAAAGACCTATGAGCCGAGCGCGGTCGAAACGCGCATCTTCGCCGATTGGCTCAAGGCCAACGCCTTTGCGGCGGGCGCGGGCGCTGCCCCCGGCGCCGAGCCCTTTACCATCGTAATTCCGCCACCCAACGTCACCGGCTCGCTCCACATCGGGCACGCGCTGAACAACACCATCCAGGACATCCTCGTCCGCTTTAACCGCATGCTGCACAAGGACGTCTTGTGGCAGCCCGGCATGGACCACGCCGGCATCGCCACCCAGATGATCGTCGAGCGCCAGCTCGCCGAGCGGCAGATGAACCGCCGCGACATGGGCCGCGAAAAGTTCATCGAGCGCGTCTGGGAGTGGAAGGGAGAGAGCGGCGGCACCATCATGAACCAGCTCAAGCGCCTCGGCGCTTCGGCTGACTTTAGCCGCGAGCGCTTCACCATGGGCACCGATGGCGCGGCCGACGACCAGATGGTCCGCGCCGTTACCAAGGTGTTTGTCGAACTGCACAAGCGCGGCCTCATCTACCGCGCCAAGCGCCTCGTGAACTGGCACCCGGGCCTCGAGACGGCCATCTCTGATCTCGAGGTCGAGAACATCGAGATCAAGGGCCACATGTGGCACCTGCGCTATCCGCTGGCCGATGGCGTGACCTACCAGTTCCCGATCGCGCACGATGAAGAGGGCAAGCCCACCGAATGGGAAACCCGCGACTACATCATCGTCGCCACCACGCGCCCTGAAACCATGCTTGGCGATAGCGGCATAGCCGTGCACCCCGAAGATCCGCGCTACGCCTCCCTCGTCGGCAAGTACGTCGACCTGCCGCTGGTCGGCCGCCGCATCCCCATCGTCGCCGACGAATACGCCGATCCAACCCTGGGCACCGGCGCCGTCAAGATCACGCCTGCGCACGATTTCAACGACTTTGAAGTCGGCGTTCGCAACCAGCTTGAACAGATCAACGTTTTCACGAGCCGCGGCGCGATCATCGACGCCGACTTCATCCCTGCCGCCTATCGCGGCCTCGACCGCCTCGCCGCCCGCAAGGCCATCGTCGCTGATCTGACTGCCCTGGCCGAGGAAAACCCCGCGCGCGGCCTCGATCATATCGAAGACAAGAAGATCATGGTACCGCACGACGAGAAGTCCAAGCTCGTCGTCATCGAGCCTTTCCTCACCGACCAGTGGTGGGTCAAGGCCGATGTGCTGGCCCAGCCTGCCATGGCCTCCGTCCGCGAGGGCCGCACCAAGTTCGTGCCCCAGCAATACGAGAACACCTATTTTTCCTGGCTCGAAAACATCAAGCCTTGGTGCATTTCGCGCCAACTCTGGTGGGGTCACCAGATCCCTGCTTGGTACGGCCCAGACAATGAAGCCTTCGTCGCCGCCGACGAGGCCGAGGCGCAGGCCATGGCCGACAAGCACTATGGCAAGCCCACGCCCATCAAACGTGACGAAGACGTCCTTGATACCTGGTTCTCGTCCGCCCTTTGGCCGTTCTCGACCATGGGCTGGCCCGACGAAACGCCCGAACTCAAGCGGTATTATCCGACGAGCGTCCTCGTCACCGGCTTTGACATCATCTTCTTCTGGGTCGCCCGCATGATGATGATGGGCTTGGAGTTTCTCGACAAGGAGCCCTTCCACACGGTCTACATGCACGCCCTGGTCCGCGACGAAAAGGGCCAGAAGATGAGCAAGACCAAGGGCAACGTCATCGACCCGCTCCAGCTCATTGACCAATACGGCGCCGATGCCACCCGCTTTACCCTCGCAGCTATGGCTGCCCAGGGTCGCGACCTCAAGCTGTCGCTCTCCAGGGTCGAGGGCTATCGCAACTTCGTCACCAAGCTGTGGAACGCCTCCCGCTTCCTCGAGATGAACGAATGCCGCCGCGTCGAGGGCTACGATCCCAAGGCGAACACGCTTTCGCTCAACCGCTGGATCGTCGGCGCCACCGCGCGTGCCGCTGCCGCTGTCACCCAGGGCATCACCGACTACAAGTTCAATGAAGCCGCCAATGCCGCCTATGACTTCGTTTGGGGCACCTTCTGCGACTGGTACGTTGAGTTCGCCAAGCCCGTCTTCATGGGTGCCGACGAAGCCGCCAAGAGCGAAACCCGCGCCACCGCCGCCTGGGCGCTGGACCAGATCTTGGCGATCCTCCATCCCTTCATGCCCTTCGTCACCGAAGAGCTATGGGCCGAAACTGGCAAGTTCGGCCCAGCCCGGCGGAACATGCTGGTCCTGAGCGACTGGCCCGATCTGGCAGGCCTCGAGGACGCCGAGGCCGACGCCGAGCTCAACTGGCTGATCGACGTGATCACCAGCGTGCGCTCCATCCGCAGCGAAATGAACGTGCCCGCCAGTGCCAAGCTGCCGCTGATCGTCATTGGGGCAGGGGAGCAGACCTTGGCGCGCCTCGTCGCCGGAACCTCGCTGATTACCCGCCTGGCCCGGCTGGACAGCATCTCGCCCCAGGCCACTGTGCCCGGCGAGTCGGCGCAGTTCGTGGTTGGCGAGGCGACCTGGGCGCTGCCTCTGGCCGAGTTCATCGACATCCCCACCGAGCGCGCGCGCCTCGAAAAGGAAATCGGCAAGCTCGACAACGAAATCGCCCAGATCGACAAGAAGCTCGGCAATGAGCAGTTCGTCGCCAAGGCGCCGGAAGAAGTGATCGAAGAGCAGAAAGCGCGCCGCGAAGCCGCCGCCGAGCGGCGTCACCATATTGGGCAGGCCCTCGAAAGGCTTCGCTGACACCGGTGCAAACCTCGAACGCTTGCGCCGCGTTCGAGGTTTGTTGATCTTCGCCATGCCATTGTCTTGAGCCAGGCTCAAGATCCGGGCCATCAAGAGGTCGCCATGGACGACACCATTCCCCGCCAGCCTCCCGCGCGCCACGTGGACAACGGCATGGTTGGCGTTGGCGCGGTGCTCGTTTTTGATGGTAAGGGCGGCGTTGTCCGGCATGAGCCGGGCATTGAAGAGCCCAAGGTGCCGGTGCGCGGCTTCAAGCTCATTTGCGGCAATGGCAAGTCGCCGGAGTTCAAGGTCTGGCTCAAGCAGGAACTCGGCGAGTTCAATGCCGATCTCTTGACCGTTCCCAGCACACGCTCGCGCTGCACCGTGATCGAAGACCGCGCCATGGTGGTGATGCGCGTGGCCCGCCCTGGCGCCGAGCCGGACGATATCGGCCGTCAGCTGCTCACGCTCTGGATCGAGAAGGGGCGGGTGATTATCAGCTCCGAGCTCAACATTCTCGATTTTCTTGGCATCAATCGCTGGGTTGCGTCCCATCATGCCCCAGTCACGCCAGCCGATCTGGTGGCGCGCCTGGGCCTGCGCGCGGCAGACCGGCTGGAACCTTTGGTGGAACGGCTGGGAGACCGTCTGGACGACATCGAGGAATCCCTGATCGTTCAGCACAGCAGCAAGGCGCAGAACCGCCTGGCCGAGTTGCGCCGCAACCTGATCAGCTTCCGCCGCCTGGTCTGGCCGCAGCGCGACGTTCTCAACACGCTCGAGATCGAAGACCTCTCCCATTTCACCGCTCGCGATCGGCTACGCCTGCGCGAAGCCTCGGCTCGTTCTGCGCGCCTGGGCGACGAGCTCCAAGCCCTGTCGGAACGCGCCGTTCTGGTCCATGAGCAGATCATCGATGCCCGTTCCGAGCAGATGAACCGCACCATGCTGATCCTGGCGGCGGTCACCGTCGTCTTTATGCCCCTGACGCTGATCACTGGCGCCTTGGGCATGAATGTTGCGGGCATTCCCCTGTCCGACAGCCCTCATGCGTTCTGGACTGTCTGTGTCGGGCTCATGCTGCTGTCTCTGGGCATCATCTATTGGATGCGCGGCCGCCGCTGGCTCTGAGATGGTGTTGTGCTGATTTCGCAACAGCACCTGGGATTCAGCTAAACCACGGCTGTCAGCAACTATTTGGCGATGTTTTACGCCACAATCTCACCCTAAACGGAACGGCATAGGCGTTCGGGGGCGGATAGCCACTAGCACAGGAAGCGCAAGTTGTTCGGTGCGAAGGACTATGTCGCGCCTTTACCAGATGCTGGCAATTGAGCCGCCTCGCGTCCTGCTGTTTTGCAGGCGTGGGAACAACTTGGATTGCCCGTGAAAGGGTGGAGCTTGAAGTGATCGCAGCACGTGTCTCGAACCGCCGGCCATGGAGCCTGGCCACAGCTTGGGCAGGCGCAATCTCGTGATCATCACGGCTTCAAATCCGTCACAAACGAAGTTTACCGTTTTCTTAACGAAAGCTTTCCGAAGGCCACTACTTCAGGAAATCTTGCTGCAAGACACATCGGGCGCTGCTGGGATAGTCAGCCGCTCGCAGGATCCGTATGGCCGGGTCCTTACATTCATGGTCGTTCGCCAGAAGGCGAACCAAAGGAGAATAATGCGGACCATTAGGGGCTACTCCCTGATTTCCGTGGCTTTGGCAGGTTTGATGGGGTTCTCCACCACCCTTCCAGCACACGCCCAAACAGCGGCTGACGCTGCTCTCAACATGGCCAACATGCTCGATGGGGCAGGCGGCGGCGTATCCAGCAATGATCTTGTATCCGCCCTGGAAAATGCCGCTGACGCTGGCCAGCCCATGGCCATGTGGCAGCTTGGCACCATGTACGAAAATGGCGAAGGCGTGACCAAGGATCCGGTCAAGGCCTTCGGCTACTTTGCCCAGATCGCCAATCAACATGCCGATGCCGCGCCCAAGGGCGTGGAGGCGGATATTGTCGCGCGCTCCTTCGTCAAGGTTGGCGATTATTATCGCCAAGGCCTGCCAGATGCCGGCATCCCCGCCGATGCAGAGCGCTCCCACGCTCTCCTGCTGCATGCCGCCACCTATTTCGGCGATGCGGACGCCCAGTACCGCGTGGGCCTGCTCTATAGCGAAAAGGGCGAGCTTGGCGTCAATCCGCTCCAGAGCGCCCGTTGGTTTTCACTGGCCGCCCGCAAGGGGCATTGCCCCGCCCAGGCCAAGCTCGGCCATCTGATCTTCCACGGGCTGGACGGTATTGAACCACAGCCGGTGGAAGGCCTCATGTGGCTGACCATCGCCCATGATCGCTGCGCCAACACGGCCGATGCGTCCTGGATCGATGAAATGCTGGAAACCGCCACCAGCCTGTCATCGGCCGAAGAACAAGCCGAAGCCCAATCCTTGGCCCAGGGCATCGCCCCCCAGTTCGCCGGCTTCTAAGACGCACATTCTCAACAAACTCGATGTCATCCCGGGCTCGACCCGGGATCCATCCTGAGGTCTCTCGACACTCGCCAGCGCCGAGAACCCTTACAAACTAAACTGCCCCTCCACGGGCACATGATCGCTCGGCTTCTCCCAGCCACGCACATCCTTGTGCACCATCACGCCATCGAGCCGGTCCGCCGCCTGCGGCGACAGCAGCAGGTGATCAATCCGTATCCCGGCATTGCGCCGCCACGCACCGGCCTGGAAATCCCAGAACGTGTAGGAGGGCTCGCTTGTCGTTGCCCGAACCGCATCGGTCAGGCCCATGTTCACCAGCGTCCGCCAGCGCTCAAGGCTCTCCGGTCGGAACAGCGCATCGCCCCACCATCCCTCAGCGTTGTGCGCATCGATCGGCTCGGGAATGAGGTTGAAGTCGCCCAGGAGGATAAATGGCTCCTCGAGCGCCAGCCGCCCTTCAACGAAGCTCTCCAGCCGCCGCATCCAAGCCAGCTTGTAGGGAAACTTCTCCGAATCGACCGGATTGCCATTGGGCAGATAAATGCCGCACACCCGTACGACGCCACTGGTCACCGAGAACACGCCCTCGATCAGCCGCGCCTGCTCGTCGCTGTCATCGCCAGGCAACCCACGCGTCACTTCGTCGAACGGCAGCAGCGACAAGATGGCAACGCCATTCCAGCTCTTCTGCCCATGCGTTTCCACATTATAGCCCAGCGCTTCGATTTCGGCGCGCGGGAACGCCTCGTCGACCGACTTAATCTCCTGCAGCACGACAATGTCCGGCTTTTCCTGCGCCAGCCACGCCAGCAGGATTTCGAGCCGGGCCTTGATGCCGTTGATGTTCCAGGTCGCTATGCGCATGCGGCTCGACTCCTTCTTGCTCGGCAGACCCTAGCCAGAGCGCCACCCGCGGTAAACCTATTGGGCGTAAACGGCCCGCAGGATGTCGTCGCGGAACGGACCATTGCAGCCCTCATACGTCGTGTTCGTGCACACCACGATGGTCATGCGATTGACGGGGTCGACAACCCAATTGTGCCCCCAAACACCGCCCCAATCCACTGTTCCGATGGGAGCCGGATTGCCTGCCGCTTCCGGGTCCGCCAGCACCGCACCTATAAAGCCGAACCGCTTGCCCGCATCCTGCTCGCGTCGCGGTAGCTCGCCGATCTGGTTGCTCAGTGCCGTCGCCACAGTGCCAGGCTCCAGAAGCCCGGGATTGCCGTTGAAGACTTCCAGAAGCGTCATGACGTCATCAGCCGTGCCAGCCATCCCGGAGCCGCCGTTCTGCGGCACGGCCGGGTTGAGGATGCGCCCGGGCGAAAACGTGCCCATAATCTTGCCTGCCGGGTCGCGGATCACATGCGGATCGCTCATGCGCACGGGCGGGTTTCCATCTGCATAGGCGGCGGTGAGCCTTTGCGGGTCGGTCACATAGAAATGGGTATCGTCCATCCCGAGCGGCTTGGTCACGTAAGCCGAAATGGCGTCCTCGACGTCTGATCCATGGATCGCCGCCAGCACTCCACCCAGCACATCGATGCTTGTGCCATAGGTCCACCCCGTGCCCGGCGCAAACGCCAGGGGCACGCGGGCGATGTTGGTCAAGGTTTCCCGCAGCGAGTTGATGATTCCTGATGTGCCCGACGTCGCGTCAGGCGGCAGCAACTCATAGGCGAGGCCCGATGTGTGGCTCAGCAAATGCCGGATGCGGATGTCGGCCGCGCTGCCGTCCGGATTAACCGGCGTGAACCACGGCAGATAACGGCTAACGCGGTCATTGAGTCCGATCAGCCCCAGGTCGGTCAGCCGCAGAATTGCGGTCGCGACGATTGGCTTGGTCACGGACGCCAACCGGAAAATGGCATCCCGCTGCATTGGAGTGGACGCTTCCCGGTCCGCGAAGCCAGCGGCCCGCGCATAGATTTCTTCCCCGTCCTTGCGGATCAGGATCACGCAGCCAACAATGCGGTTGACCAATGCGGCCTCGATTGCAGCGTCGACGCGTTCTACCAAGCCCATTCTATGCTCCTCGCTTTAGGCGGGACGCTAGGGCCTGATAGGCGCCGTTACAATGGGCTAGACGGCAAAACTCGTGCCGCACCCACAGGAGGCGACAGCATTGGGGTTGCGGATCTGGAATGCTTGGCCGATCAGATCATCCACGAAGTCGATTTCCGATCCGCCCATGAATTCGAGGCTCATGGAATCGATCAGCACCACCGCATCGCCCTTTTGCAGAACGATATCGTCGCTCTGAGGTTTTTCCTGTACGAGGTTGTATTCGTACTGGAATCCCGAACAGCCACCCCCCGCCACCGAAATCCGCAGCACCGTGCCCTCCGGCTCCTTGGACAAGATACGCGAAACGCGCTTTGCAGCCCGATCGGTCAAAACGACGTTGGGGGAGGCCAGTACGGTGTCGGTCATATCAAATCCATGCCGCGTCTAAGAACGGTCAGGCTAAAATAGTAACTCTCGCCGCCAATGAAAAGGGGCCAGTCATCACCGATGAGCGAAACAGCTCCCTATGCCAGCAAGCCCGAACAGTCCTTGGGCCGCCTGCACGATACCGGCCCCAGCCCTACGCGCAGCGAATTCCAGCGCGACCGCGACCGCATCATCCACTCCACTGCCTTTCGCCGCCTCCAATACAAGACCCAGGTCTTCCTCCAGCACAGCGGCAAGCACTACCGCAACCGGCTGACCCACACGCTCGAAGTCAGCCAGATGGCTCGCTCCATGGCCCGCGCCCTCCGGCTCGACGAAGACCTCGCCGAAGCCGTCGCCCTCTCGCATGACCTCGGCCATACCCCCTTTGGCCACGCCGGCGAGCGGGCGCTCCATGCCTGCATGGCCCCCTATGGCGGGTTCGACCACAACGTTCAGGCCATGCGCGTCGTGACCCTCCTCGAAAACCGCTATGCCGACCACGACGGCCTCAATCTCACTTGGGAGACCCTCGAAGGCATCCTCAAGCACAATGGCCCCCTAACCAATCCCGACGGCACGCCTTACGGCCGCTACGCTGCCCACGGCCTGCCCGATGGCATCGGCGAAATCCCCGCCGTCGCTGACCTGCGCCCATCAAGCTTTGCCTCGCTCGAAGCCCAATGCGCCGCCATTGCCGACGACATCGCCTACAACGCCCACGATATCGACGATGCCCTGCGCGCCCGGCTGATCACCCTCGACGATCTCCATGAGGTGCCGCTCGCCGGTCCGCTGGTCCGCGAGGTGCTCCACCGCTATCCCGACGCCGCCTCCAAGCGGCAGGCCCACGAAGTCCAGCGCCGCCTCATCACCCGCTCCATCGAGGACGTGATCGTCACGACTCAGCACAACATTGCGGACTCCGGCGTCCAGTCGCCCGAAGACGTCCGCACCGCCGTCCGAACCCTCGTCACCTTCTCGCCTGCCATGGCCGAGGCCGAACGGAGCCTCAAGACCTTCCTGTTCGATCGCGTCTACCGCCACGGGGCCGTAATGGCGCCGGTCCGCCGTAGCGAGGAGGTCGTCCACGACCTCTTCAAGAGCTACATGGCCAATCGCGATCTTCCCGGCCGCTGGGGCGTTGCCGCCATGTCCGCCGATGAGCCCGCCCTCGCACGCATCGTTTCGGACTTCATCGCCGGCATGACCGACCCCTATGCCTTCGAGGAACATGCCCGCTTGTTTGACGGTGGCCGGGATTTCCTTTAGTCCCGCTGCTCTGGCTTTTTCCCGAGTACCCCATGGACGTTTTCGCCCTTTTCTCCGCGCGCATTGCCTCGGCAATGCAGACTTTGTTCCCGCAAGCGGGTGCCGATCTCCTGGCCCGCATCGTGGTCGAGCCGCCGCGAGATGCCGCCCATGGCGATCTGTCCACCAATGCCGCGATGCTGGTGGCCAAGCCCCTCGGCAAGAACCCGCGCGAAATCGCCACCGCGCTCGTCGATCACTTCAAGGCCGACCCCGATGTCACTTCGGTCGAGATCGCCGGCCCTGGCTTCATCAACTTCCGCCTGGCCGACGCCATCTGGCATCAGGTGCTGCGCTCGATTGCTGAGCAGGGCGCCGACTACGGCCGCTCGTCTCTCGGCGGCGGCGAAGCCGTGAACATCGAATATGTCTCCGCCAACCCGACCGGCCCCATGCATGTCGGTCACACCCGCGGCGCCGTGTTCGGCGACACCTTGGCCGCGCTCATGGACTATTCCGGCTACAAGGTCACCCGCGAATACTACATCAACGACGCCGGCAGCCAGATCGATACGCTCGCCCGCTCGACCTTCCTGCGCTATCGCGAAGCGCTGGGCGAAACTATCGAGATCCCGTCCGGCTTCTATCCCGGCGACTATCTCATCCCCGTGGGCCAGGCGCTCAAGGATGAGTTCGGCGACAGCCTCCTGAGCAAGCCCGAAAGCGAAGTCACGCCGATCGTCAAGGAACGCGTCCTTGCCGCCATGCTCGAGCTCATCAAAGCCGACCTGGCCAAGCTCAACATCCACCACGATGTGTTCTTTTCCGAGCGCACGCTGCACGGGCAGGGTGGGGACATCGACACTACCCTTGCCTGGCTGCGCGACAAGGGCATGATCTACGAAGGGCGCCTCGAGCCACCCAAGGGCAAGACGCCCGACGAGTGGGAAGACCGCGAGCAGACCCTGTTCCGCGCTACCGATTTCGGTGACGACGTTGATCGTCCACTGGTCAAGTCCGACGGCTCCTACACCTATTTCGCCGCCGACATCGCCTACCACCGCAACAAGTACCTTCGCGGCTTCAAGCACATGATCAACGTGCTCGGTGCCGACCACTCCGGCTACGTCAAGCGCCTGCAGGCGGCCACAAAAGCCGTATCGCTCAACGAAGCCGACATGGACGTGCGCATCTGCCAGCTCGTGCGTCTCCTCAAAAACGGCGAGCCGTTCAAGATGAGCAAGCGCTCGGGCGATCTCGTCACCGTGGCCGACGTGGTCGAGGAGGTGGGCGCCGATGCCACGCGCTTCATGCTCATGTACCGGCGCAACGATGCGGCGATGGATTTTGACTTCGCCCTGGTCAAGGAGCAGACCAAGGACAACCCCGTCTTCTATGTCCAATACGCACACGCCCGTACGTACTCGGTGGGCAAGACTGCCCAGCGTGACTTGCCCGAGCTCGATGTTTCGCCCGCAGCCCTCAAGGCTGCCGATGTGAGCCTGCTGCAATCGCCGGCCGAACTGGACCTGGTTCGAGTGCTCGCCGCCTGGCCACGCACCGTCACTGCTGCCGCCATCGCCCACGAGCCGCACCGCGTCGCATTCTATGTCCATGAACTCGCCGCGGCCTTCCATGCCTTCTGGGCCAAGGGCAAGGATGATCCCTCGTTACGGTTTGTTAACGCTGAAGATCCAAAGCTAACCTTGGCGCGACTCGCTCTTGTTGATGCCGTCCGTCAGGTGATCGTGAATGGACTTGGCATTCTGGGCGTTTCCGCTCCTGAAGAACTTTCATAATTCGGGCGCAATAGTGTGTTGACTCGCGCTAAAATCGCCCACGAAGGGCACCGTAGTAAAACTTAGAGCATCGTGCGAAGGAGGGGGACACCGGTCCTTCGCAAGAACGATGCGCCAACCAAGAAAGAGCCGGCGATCTGGCTTGATCAGGTCGCGTGAGGCTCCAGAGGGCGCTGCTTGATGACAGCGAAACCGCAGCCCATGGCCGGACAATCCGACGCCGCCGATGACCTGATCGCCGAACTCGCCAAGCTGATGGCGCAGGACGCCAACGACACGCCGCAGCCCAAGCCGGCTTCGCCGTCGCCGTTCACAGTTCGAATCCCCGGAGAGCCTGCCAATACGGTTGCGCCGCGCCAGGAGGAGACGCATCGTGCGCCTCAGCCTGCTCCGGTTCAACCCGCGGCCACGCCGACGCCTGCTGCTGCGGCTCCAGTGCGCCAGCAGCCTGCCCAGCCGGCGCCCACACCCGATCGCGACCGGTTCAGCTTTGCCTTCGACGCTCCACCGCGCCGCGAACCTGTTGCGCCCGCCGCATCTGCGCCCGCGTCAACACCTGCATCGACACCCGTGCCACCCGTGGTGGCCGATGTGCCGGCGGAGGCTGCTGCACCTGTGGCAGTGCAGCCGGCGCCAGAGCCGATCGAACACGACAGCATTGCCGATTTGATTGCTGCCGAACTGGCCAATGAGCAGCAACCAGCGCCACAGCCTGCCAATCCGACAGCGCCTTTGGTTGCAACGGAAAAGCCTGTGCCTGCCGAGCCGTCTCAGCGTCCTCAGCCAACCAACAGCGCAAATAGCGGCTGGCAGCCGGTCAATATCGCGCCCAACTTGGCCGGGCAGGAGCGTCCGCCCCAGCCGCAATTGCGGACAGTCAGCCTGCAGCCGACCCCGCGCGCCGAGCCCTCGCGCTCCGAGCAGGACAAGTTCAAGGTTCCTCCGGTATTCGGCCTTGGCGCCGCTCCTGCGGCTCAGCCAGTGCAGGCCAAGGCACCAGAGCCTGTGCGGGTACAGTCGCCCGCAACCGTGACCGAGCCCAGCGTGGCCGCGGCGCCTGTTCAGGCCCAGCCTTCGCCGACACCCGCACCCGCCCCGAGCGTGAACGCTCCGACACCGCCTCAAGCAAGGACCGAAGCCGGGGACGACATTGGCCTAGATCCCATTGATGAAATCGAGAGCCTGATCGGCAAGGCCGTTCGCGTTGATCTTGAAGGCGGTTCACAGCCTGCGCCCAAGCCTGAACGGACTGCCTTGCGCAGTCTGGCCACGCCGCAGGTGCCCAAGCAGCCTGCGCCCCAGCCGCGTGGCATTTCCAGTGCCGATGAGGCGATCCTTGCCGCCGCCCAGGCGTCTGGCGCCGAAATCGGCTGGGTTGAGGCGCCCGAGGTTGATGAGGTCGAGCCTCGCCCAAGCCGCGAAAAGCGTCGCCGGGCCATGCCATCCATTGGCTTCAGCCGTGCTCTGGCTGGTCCGCTTATCGCCATCGTCCTCCTGCTGGCCGCAGGCTTCGGGCTTTACTGGGTTTTAGGCCTTGGTGGCACCGAAAGCGGCCCGCCGCCCTTGCTCACTGCCGATGCCACGCCCGTCAAGGAAACGCCGGCCCCGCAACCCGAGGCAGCAACCGAGCAGCAGTCCGTCGTGTTCAACGAGATGGAAGGCGTGGTTCCCGGTGCCGAGGAACAACTCGTCTCCCGCGACCAGGCCGATGTGAACGAGGTCACCCAGACCCCGGTCGCACCCAATGTCAGCTCCGAAGGCCTCGCCAACCGCAAGGTGCGCACTGTCACGGTCCGTCCCGACGGCACCATCGTAAGCGCCGACAACAGCCTTGCTGGCAGCACCATTCTTCCGGTCGATCGTCCTGATGTGCCGGAGGTTCCTGGTGCCCAGACCGCCAGCCCGGAACTGCTTGCTGCTCAGGGTGCTGTGCCGCCGGCTGCCAACGCCCTTGTTGATCCTGCGGCGCCGGCACCAACACCAGTGCCGGGAGCCCCTGCGCCCGGTGCAGCAGCCCTTCCGCCAGCGCCGGATGCGGCAGCCGTTCCGCCGGCGGCCGACACTGCGGTTCTGCCTCCGCCAGACGCCGCGGCTCTGCCGGCCGAACCCGCGCCACCACCGGCTCCTGTGGTGACGCCCGGCGCCACCGTTCCTGCGGTCGATGCGGCAGGCAATGTTCTGCCTGGCAAGACCACGGTCATTCCGCTGCAGCGGCCGTCGAGCTTTGCTCAACGCCCGCAGGCAGATGCAACATCGGTAACTCCGGCCGAAGCCGTAGTGGAACAGGAAACGGCCGCAGTTGCCGCTCCCGCCCAGCTCCCACCGCCGCCTTCCGGCCAACCCTCCACCTCCATCCCGGGCGCGACGGAAGTCGCTGCTGTCTCCAACGACGCGCCCGCCTACGTACAGCTGGCTTCCCAGCGGACTGAAGAAGAAGCGCGCGCCACCGCCCAGGGCCTCGTCACCCGTTTTGGCCCGCTCTTTGGAGGCGCCAACATGGAAGTGCAGCGTGTCGACCTTGGCGATCGCGGCATCTTCTATCGTGTGCGTGTGCCTGCCAACTCGGCAGAGCAAGCCTCCAACATCTGCACCAATGTCAAAGCCGCCGGCGGCGACTGCTTCACCATGTAACATCGATGGTCGTGGAGGCTGTGCCCTCACCGCGCCCACGATGTCACCCCGGCCTTCAGCCGGGGTCCATCTCGAGATGCTGCAACAGCCGCTAGATCTTGCGAACTCCCCCTGCTTGACGCTCCCGACCCAAGCATCCAAGGATAGCCGCCACTGTCCCAGCGGCACCTGACCCCATGACCGATACCCAAAGAGACTGGTTCGACACGCCAGCGCCGCCCGCCGCTGAGGACATTATGTATGTCGACGTGAACGGGTATGAGGGGCCGCTCGATCTCCTTCTTGATCTCGCGCGCCGCCAGAAGGTCGATCTTGCCGCCATTTCCGTGCTCGCCCTCTCCGAGCAGTATCTCGCTTTCATTGACCGCATCCGCGAGAAGCGCATCGAAATTGCTGCTGATTACCTCGTGATGGCCGCCTGGCTCGCCTACCTCAAGAGCCGACTCATGGTGCCTCGTGCCCCCTCTGACGAGGAGCCGTCGGGCGAGATGCTGGCCGCCATGCTGCAGTTCCGCCTTAAGCGGCTCGAAGCCATGCGCCATGCTGCCAATCAGCTGATGAACCGGCCACGCTTGGGCTATCAGGTCTATGCCCGCGGCATGCCTGAGCCGATTGAGATCGCACGCACCAGCCTTTGGGAAGCCTCGCTCTATGATCTGCTCAAGGCCTATTCCAGTCAGCGCGAGCGCGGCTCAAACGCCGAGTACACACCGTTCCATCGCACGGTCTGGTCCTTGCAGGACGCCCGCGACATTCTTCAGCGCCTGATCGGCAATAGCTTTGAATGGGTGCCCATGGACACCTATCTGGCAGCCTATCTGACGACCCCGGCCGAGCGCGCCACGGTTCGCGCCTCGAGCTTTGCCTCCAGCCTCGAACTCGTCCGCCAGGGCAAGATTGATCTGCGCCAGACTGAAACGTTCGGGCCGCTCTTCATGCGCCGCCGCAAGGCAGACAAGCCGTGATCGAGCCGGACGAGCTCGGGCAAAATACCGAGCGCCAATTGCGCATCCTGGAAGCTCTGCTATTCGCTTCCGCCGAGCCGCTCGCCGCGAGCCAAATGGCCATCTATTTGGGGGAGGGGGCGAATGCTGCCCGGCTGCTGCGGCTCCTGCAGGAGCGCTATGCCGATCGCGGCGTCAACCTTGTGCAACGCGGCGAAAAATGGGCCTTCCGAACCGCCGAGGACCTTGGCTTTCTCCTGCGCCGCGAAGAGCAGGAAACTCGCCCCTTGTCCCGCGCTGCTTTGGAAACTCTCTCCATCATCGCCTACCATCAGCCCGCCACCCGCGCCGAAATAGAGGAGGTGAGAGGCGTCGCCACCGGCAAGGGCACCATCGATCTTCTCATGGAAGCCGGCTGGGTCCGCATGCGCGGGCGTCGTCGCACACCCGGCCGGCCGGTAACCTATGGCACCACCGAAGTTTTCCTCGATCATTTCGGCCTTCAGTCGCTGAGCGACCTTCCGGGTCTTGAAGAACTTAAGGGCTCGGGCCTCCTCTCGAACCAGCTGCCGCAAGGATTGCAGATACCGCTTCCTTTTGACGGCGCCCTGCGCGATGACGAGGATCCTCTGGATCCGGACGACACCGATGACTGAAGAACTCGCCCACTGGGGCACGCGTGGCACCACCGGCGTCAGCTTTGCCGCGACGCTCGGCTTCGACGCTGTCGACGTCAAGCTCGGAGGCAGGGTGGTGCTCGACCAGTTTAGCCTCACTCTCCGTCCCGGGGAAATCGTCTGCCTCTTGGGCGAATCGGGTTCGGGCAAGTCCACGGCGCTCCGCGTTGCCGCAGGAATCCAGCCGGTTCATAGGGGAACCGTTCACATCAACGGCGAAACTGTGTCATCGCCCACCAAAACCGTGCCTCCAGACCGCCGCGGCATCGGCCTCATGTTCCAGGACTTCGCCCTTTTTCCCCACCTCACGGTTCTGCAAAATACCCTATTCGGCGTCAAAAAACTCGGGCGTAGCGCCGCTTTAGCCCAAGCGCAAGCCGCCCTCCGCCGCGTCGGGCTTCTCGATCGTGCCAACGATTATCCTCACATGCTATCCGGCGGCCAACAACAGCGCCTCGCTCTCGCAAGGAGCGTCGCACCCCGCCCCAGCGTCCTCCTCCTTGACGAACCATTCAGCAGTTTGGACGCTCGCCTGCGCGAAACCGTGCGCGAGGAAACTCTTGCTGTGCTGAGAGAAACTCACGTCACGAGCCTCATCGTCACCCATGATCCGGAGGAGGCCATGGTGCTCGGCGACCGCATCGCACTGCTTCGCCACGGCCGCATCGCCCAGATCGGCACATCAGCTGAAATCTACCGTCAGCCCGTCGACCTAAACGCCGCCCGCTTCTTCTCGCCCTTGGGCGAGATCGAAAGCATCGTCATGAATGGACACGCTCCCACGCCCCTCGGCCCCGTTGCAACTCCCGGCCTGCCTGACAATACGCCGGTCACCGTCGCCATTCGCCCCGCCGGTGGTGCCCGGATTCATCTGCAAGGCCCCGGAACGCCGGGTCGGATCGTCGGCAAACGCGACACGATAGGTATCGACATCTGCGAAATCAAAGTCGAGGGATTGGAGACGCCGCTGGGCATTCGTCAGCCTGCCGACGCAGCAATAAGCGTGGGACAAGATGTCTACGTGACGCTCAACGAGGAACACGTTCTTGTGTTTGCACGCGATTAAACCTATTTCTGACCTACATTTCGCGTGTAACGCGTACTAAGTTTTTAGGGAGACACACATGCACGCGCCAGGAATTTGGGGCATACTCGTTGTTGCCGTCGTGGTTATTCTGCTGTTTGGCCGCGGCAAGATCTCGGGCATGATGGGTGAAGTTGCCTCGGGCATCAAAGCCTTCCAGAAAGGCATGAAGGACGACGAGGATCGTCCCGTTGATCGCGTCACCACCACTGCCGATGTCCGTGAGCCCGAGAAGAAGGACGTTATTTAACGCTTCTGCCTCATCGGCCCTTGCTCTGAAGGAATAGGACTATGCTCGGCTTGGGCTGGACGGAAATGATGGTGATCGGCATCGCCGCGCTGATCTTTATCGGCCCGAAGGATCTGCCCGTGGTGATGAACCGCGTCGGCAAGGTGGTCGGGCAGATCAGGCGCATGGGCAACGAGTTCCAGCGCGAGATCAACAAGACCACCGGGCTCGATGAAGTGCGCAACCTGCGCAACTCCATCACGGCGCCTTTGAAAAAGACCAGCGAAGAGATCCGGCGCGAGTTCAACACCATGACGCCCACCGGCCCCAAGCCGAGTGGCATAATCAAGCCGGCCGATCCCAAGGTCGAGAGCGTGGTCGACGAGATCCGGGCACAGGCTGGCATGGCCGAGCCGGCGCCTTCTGTGGCTGCACCAGCGGCTGTCACGCCGCCGCTGGAGGTTCAACCCCCTGCGGAGTCCGTTCCGATGAAGAAGCCTGTCAAAGCCGAGCCATCGCCTACTCGTCCCGTTGTCACCACGAAGCTTCCGGCCCTCGACGCCGTACCGGCACCAGCCGAGTCCAAGCCGCTCAATCTTGAGGAACCGGCCAAGAAGCCGCGTGCTCGCAAGCCAGCGGTCAAGAAGGACGTGTTGCCGACCGAGCCCGCAGATTCGCCAGCCACACCGACCCCCAAGGCGCGTGCGCCCCGCAAGCCCAAGGCTGACAGCACCCCAGCTGGAAACGAATAAACGATGGCCGACGCCAAGCAGATCGACGACAAGACCAAGGAACCCGAGGACGAACTCGCCGGCAGCGAGGCGCCGCTCCTTGAACACCTGATCGAGCTGCGCAAGCGTCTGATCTATTCCGCCGTCGCGATCGTCGCGCTTATGGCGTTCTGCTTCATCTTTGCCAGCACGATCTATGACTGGCTGCTGATCCCCTACAAGCGGGCCGTGCCCGGCGCGAACCTCATCTTCACCGCGCCGCAGGAGCTGTTTTTCACCTATCTCAACGTGGCCCTGTTCGGTGCTATTTTCCTGGGCTTCCCCGTCGTCGCAAGCCAGATCTACATGTTCGTGGCGCCCGGCCTCTACAAGCACGAGCGCAAGGCCTTCATCCCCTATCTGATTGCCACGCCGATCTTCTTCCTGGCCGGTGCCGCCTTGGTCTACTTCATCGTCCTGCCAATGGCGCTCCATTTCTTCGCGGGCATGCAGACGGCGGATATCGAGATGCTGACCAGCGTCAGCGAATATCTTGGCCTCGCCATGCTGCTGATCTTGGCCTTCGGCATCTGTTTCCAGCTGCCGGTGATCCTGACGCTCCTGGCCCAGATTGATCTGGTGCATGTCGACCTCCTCAAGAAGGGCCGCCGCTACGCCATTGTTGGCATCCTGATCTTTGCGGCCTTCATCACCCCGCCCGATCCCATCTCCCAGATCGGCCTCGCCCTGCCCATGTACATGCTCTACGAGCTCGCGATCGTCTCGGTCCGCATGGTCGAAAAGCGCCGCGCCGCAGCCCTCGCCGCTCAGGAAGCCGAACTCACCGGCTCGGCAAAGTCCTAGGCAGCACGGCGACCCACCCCCAAACCGTCACCCTCGGGCTCGACCCGAGGGCTCTGCACTTCCTTCACCTGGAAAACTGAAGTCCCCCCGGGTCGCACCCCAAGGGTGACGCATGGATGCTTGCTAGCACCGCCATTCACCAAACCACCGCCGCCTTTTCGGGATTGCGGTCCTCACCCATCCCCCTTAGACAATCCCCACCCAACCCAGAGGCGGGCAGCGACCCGTAACAACCGATGTTCGATATCAAGTGGATCCGAGCCAACACCGATGCTTTCGATGCCGCCGTGGCGCGCCGCAAGGGTGTTTCGGTCCGCTCCTCCGATCTGCTTGCGATTGACGACAAGCGGCGCGACATCATCGTCCGGCTTAATCAAGCGCAGGAAAAGCGCAATGCCCTGTCCAAGCAGATCGGCCAGGCCAAGGCACAGAAGGACGAAGCCAAGGCCCAGCAGCTGATGGCCGAGGTCGCCGCGCTCAAGGAGATGATCCCACACGGCGAAGCCGAAGAGCGCGCCATCGAACTCGAGCTCCGAAACGCTCTCTCGACCATTCCGAACCTGGTCTTCGACGATGTGCCGGACGGCGTCGACGAGCACGGCAACGTCGAATATTTCGGCCGCAACGGTTCGCCCGAAACGGCGGCCAAGACCCGTGCCCCAAAGCCGAGCCTGAGCTTCGCGCCCAAGGAGCACTACGAGATCGGCGAAGCCATGGGTCAAATGGATTTTGAAACGGCCGCCAAGCTTTCGGGCAGCCGCTTTGTGGTCCTGAAAGGGCAGGTGGCTCGCCTCGAGCGCGCCTTGGGCCAGTTCATGCTCGATCTTCACACCACCGAACACGGCTACACCGAGGTGCAGCCGCCCTTGCTGGTGCGTGATGAGGCCCTGTTCGGCACCAATCAGCTGCCTAAGTTCGAGGAAGACCTGTTCTTCACGCCGCATGGCGAGAGCCGTTTGGCGCTGATCCCGACGGCCGAAGTGCCGCTGACCAATTTTGTCCGCGAAAGCATCCTCTCCGAAGAAGAGCTGCCCCTGCGCCTCACCGCCATGACGCCGTGCTTCCGCTCCGAAGCCGGTTCGGCCGGTCGCGACACCCGCGGCATGCTCCGCCAGCACCAGTTCAACAAGGTGGAGCTGGTGTCGATCACCACGCCCGAGACCTCGGTGGACGAGCACGAGCGCATGCTCGGCTGCGCTGAGGCTGTGCTGCAAAAACTTGGTCTGCACTATCGCGTTATGAACCTGTGCACCGGCGATATCGGCTTTGGTGCCAAGAAGACCTACGACCTCGAAGTCTGGCTACCCGGGCAGGACACCTATCGCGAAATCTCCTCGGTTTCGGTCTGCGGCGATTTCCAGGCCCGCCGCATGGACGCGCGCTACCGCCCCGCCGGAGAGAAGCAGGCGCCGCGCTTCGTTCACACACTGAACGGCTCGGGCACGGCCGTCGGTCGCTGCCTCATCGCCGTCATGGAGAACTACCAGCAGGAAGACGGCTCCGTCGCGATCCCGCCCGTGCTCCAGCCCTATATGGGTGGCCTCACGTCCATTGGCGGCCGCTGAATGGCCCTGCGCATCCTTATCACCAATGACGACGGGGTGGATGCGCCGGGCATCGCCATCATGGCCGACATTGCCCGAGGCCTCAGTGATGATGTGTGGGTCGTGGCGCCGGACGGCAATCAATCCGGGGCAGGGCATCGCTTTACCCTGGGCCACGAACTCACCATTGATCAGCGGGATCACCGGACATTCGCCATCATCGGCGGCTCACCGGCCGATTGCGTCGTCGCCGGAATGACGCACCTGCTGGGAGATCGGCCGGCCGATGTCGTCCTATCCGGCGTCAATGCCGGACAGAACCTGGGCGACATCGTCAACTGTTCCGGCACGGCGGCTGGAGCACGCGAAGGCGCCCTCCAGGGCGCCATCGGCATCGCCATGAGCCAAGGCGTCAATTACGAACACGGCCGCGAGGTCAACTGGTCAAACGCTCGCCAGCATGGCTTGGCAGCAGCCCGCGCCATCATCGCGGCTGCCGATCGCGACCACTATTACAACGTGAACTTCCCGTTCTGCGACCCGGCGCAAACACAAGGCATTGCCGTCGTACCGCATCAGCGCTTCTCGCGCTCCCCGTTCCGGTACTATCCCAGCGACAATGCCGGCAAGTTCTTCATCGCCATTCCGGAAACACCCCTCCCGCTCGACCCCGCGGCAGACTTCGAAACAATGCGCCGCGACGGCTTCGTCACCGTCACTCCAATGCTGCTCCAGCAAACCGACATGGCCGCGGTGGAACGCCTCAAAGGTACGCTGACGCTGTAAGCCTCCCCACAACATCTTCCGCATCCACGGTGTCACCCCGGGCTCGACCCGGGGCCCATCCCGAGATCCCGCCACCGCCGCAAGGGTGGCTTTAACAACCACCGAGTTCAGTCAACCACCTCAGGATGGATCCCGGCTCAAGGCCGGGATGACACCGCGCAGGCTGCATCATTCTGCTAACGCGCCAGCCCAATGCTGCCGTCGCTGCCGACCCCCTTAACCTTACCCAATCAACAACCCACCACACACGATTTTGCTCAAATCGCATCGGCTTTAAACTCGTCTTTACCTTACCGGCCTAGATTCAATCTCGTGTTGAGTACTTGCGTACGAGTGAGCTGATGAATATCCGCGTATGCCGTCAGGCGCCAAAAAGCGCTGTTGCAATGGCTGGTCTGGTGGTTGCCGCCATTGCCCTTTCCGGGTGTTCCAGCCTGGGCAGTCGCGCCTTCAGCGACAATACCACCACCGGCTCGATACAGCAGTCAGCCTCTTCATCCACCAATCAGCGCATGCCATCCAGCCTGGGTGCTCCTCAGGCCATGGTTGCCGAAAACCAGTTCCTTCCGCCGGCGCCCCTGGGCAATAGCGGTGGATGGAACAACCAGCCGGCCCAGCCGGCCTGGAACAGCCAGCCTGCGGCACAACCCGCATGGAACCAGCCTGCGCAAACGGCCTTCAGCCAGCCGTTGGCGCCTTTGCCGACGGGCGGCCCTGCGCCCTCCGTCCAGTCCCAAGACCTTCCAGTATTGCGTTCCTCGTCCCAGGGATCACTTCCAGCCATGCAAGCACAGCCCGCATTCGCTTCGGCCGCTCCGATGCCGTCTCCAGCCGCTCTCGGCAGCCTGCCCACCAACAACTCGGTTCCCACCGTCGCCGCCACGCCCGTTCCCGCTTCGCCCGCCACGGCAGGCAATGGCTTCCGTCACACCATCGCCAGCGGTGAATCGCTCTACACCATCGCGCGCCGCTATGAAGTAACCACCCAGGCCATCGTTCAGGCCAACGGCCTCTCCTCGCCCGACAAGATCGTGGTCGGCCAGTCCGTCATCATTCCGGGCCGCGCTGATCTGCTTGCCACCAAGGCGCCGACCCAGGTCGCCAGCGCCACCCCGGCGGCTGTCGCTCCCGCTCCGGCGCAGCAGACCCTCCCGGCCGCTGCCAACACCCTCCAGGCAGCGCCCGCCGCTGCTCCCCAGGCTGCCGCTCCAGCAGCCACACCGGCTCCAGCTCCTCAGGCAACGCCTGCACCCGCCGCACCGGCCCAGGTTGCGACTGCCCCTGCCGCCGAGCCTGCCATGTCCGGCAGCGACAAGTTCCGCTGGCCCGTCAGCGGCCGCATTCTGACCGATTTCGCCTCGTCCAAGGGCACCGGCATCAACATCGAGGCCTCTGAAGGTTCAGCCGTCAAGGCCGCCGAGAACGGCACCGTGATCTATGTCGGCTCGGGCGTTGAGGGCTATGGTAATTTGATCCTGATCCGCCACCCCAATGGCTACGTCTCGGCCTATGCTCACCTCGGCTCCATGAACGTCACCAAGGGCGCCAACGTTTCTCGCGGCGACACCATTGGCGCCGCCGGCATGACCGGCTCCGTCACCAAGCCCCAGCTGCACTTCGAACTGCGCAAAGGCGCCACCCCCGTCGACCCCGTCCCGCTGCTGGCCAGCTGATCTTCAGGTCCGTGAGGCTAAGAACCCCCGCCCAAAGCGGGGGTTTTGCTTTTAGGATTACCCTCCTCCCAGTCGACACTCTCCTTCTTGCGGGGAGGGATCAAGGGTGGGGGCTAGTAGGCCACGATGAGGGCTGGCCGGAGCTGAACGGCCCATCCAGGAAGCGCCTCACGGCGACCAGATGGCCCACCCTTCACCCACAAATCGTCACCCTCGGGCCTGACCCGAGGGCTCTACACTTAACGATTGCTCCGCAAGTGAAGGCTCCTCGGGTCAGGCCCGAGGATGACGATCGTAGGTGTGGCACCACTCCAGCGACCCGCGCCTCGAATAGGCTCGCCTCCTCACGCCTTCTTCCCCAACTCGCCCGCCAGCGTCCGCACCAGCTGCACCGCGACACGTCCCGACCGCGCTCCGCGCGTCGCCGCCCACTCGATCGCCCGAGCGCGCAACGTCTCGTCATCGATCTCCAAGCCAAAATGATCCGCATAGGCGCGGACCATGGTGAGAAACGTTGGCTGGTCGCAGTTGTGAAAGCCCAGCCACAACCCAAACCGGTCCGAGAGAGAAACCTTCTCTTCCACAGCCTCGCCCGGATTGATCGCCGTTGAGCGCTCGTTCTCGATCATGTCACGCGGCATCAGGTGCCGCCGGTTGGACGTGGCATAAAACAGGACGTTCTCCGGCCGACCTTCGAGCCCGCCATCCAGAATAGTCTTGAGCGACTTGTAGCTGGTTTCCCCACTATCGAAGCTCAGGTCGTCGCAGAAGATGATGAACCGCGCCGCTTCCTTGCCGATAAGCCGCATCAGGGCAGGGAGGGTGTCGAGGTCCTCCCGCGCAATTTCGATCAGCACGAGCCGCTCGAATCCGTCCCGCCCGACAATGTCGCCATGAATTGCCTTGACCAGCGAACTCTTGCCCATGCCCCGTGCGCCCCAGAGCAGAGCATTGTTGGCGCCGTGCCCACGGGCAAACTGTTCCGTGTTGCGCAGAAGAATGTCCTGCACGGCGTCAATGCCCTTCAACATCGCCAGCGGGACCCGGCTCACCACGGGAACGGCCATCAACACTCCGGCATCGCCATCCCAGTGGTAGGCGTCGGCTTCGCCAAGCACCGGATTTGTTTTCTCCGCCTGCGGCGCTAATGCCTTCAAAGAACTTGCGATTTCGGTCAGGGTTTCGGCAATGCGGGCGAGATGGTCTTTGCTCTTCACGATATTCGTTCCAGGTGACGGCGCGGCAATTTGCGACCCCCTGAATGCCTTTGCAATCGCTGGGGTGCAACTGTATAGTCCGGCCGATTTTGAACGGGGCGCAAGTGCAGCCAGCCCCATAAGCGTCCAGTCGCCTTGGTGCTTGCAGCAGGTCTGGCGCGGTCCCTCCACAAACCAAGAAGAAGCAAGGAACTCGCCTCATGTTTGTAACGCCCGCTTTTGCTCAGGCAGCCGGCGCGCCGACCACCGGCAATGGTCTGACCGATATCTTCATCCAGCTCATGCCCATCCTGCTGCTGGTGATCATCTTCTGGCTGCTGATCTTCCGTCCGCAGCAGAAGCGCCTCAAGGCACAGCAGGCCATGCTCGCTGCCATTCGTCGTGGCGATACGGTGGTTACAACGGGTGGCATCGTCGGCCGGGTGACCAAGGCTGTTGAGGGCGAAGATCTCGAGGTCGAGATTGCGCCCAATGTGAAGGTGAGGCTGGTGCGCGGCATGGTGGCCGACGTCCGTTCCAAATCCGAACCGGTCAACGACAACAAGCCAGCCTAACGCAGCTTCCGCCCATCGCCGGAGCCTAAGGGCTCCGGCTTTTCCTTTCAGGATCCGTTCATAAATGCAGTTCTCGCCGATCCGCACCGCCATCATCGCCTTCGTTGCTCTGCTGGGTGTGCTCTTTGCCGTCCCGAGCTTCCTGCCGCAAAATGTGCGCGATGCGTGGCCAGGCTTCCTGCCTAAGCAGACAGTTGTGCTCGGCCTCGATCTGCAAGGCGGCTCGCATCTGCTCCTGCAGGTCAACGAGGACGGCATTGTTTCTGAACGTCTTCAAAGCCTTAGACGCGACGTGCGCAACACCTTGGCGAACGAAAACGGCATCGGCAACCTGATTACCACGGACGAGGCCACCAATTCGCTGACCGTTGAACTCACCGATCCGGCCCAAAAGCCAGCAGCTGTCACGGCCGTTCAGGCCCTGCAGAACACGATCAGCAATGCCTTGATTGCCGTTGGCGGCGTCAACGAATTGGCCTTCGGCGAAACGCCCGATGGCAAGCTCACCATCACGCTTACGCCCGAAGGTATCGAGCAGCGCACCTCGGCTCTTGTCGCCCAGTCGATTGAAGTCATCCGCAACCGCATTGACGAGCTGGGCACCACCGAGCCGTCTATCCAGCGCCAGGGTACCAACCGCATCCTGGTCCAGGTGCCGGGTTTCGGCGACTCGACACGCCTCAAGAACATCATCTCGCAGACCGCGCGCCTCACCTTCCACATGGTGTATCCCGGCCTCACCGCCCAGCAGGCGCAAGCCCAGGGCCTGCCCGCCGGTACCATGGTGCTGCCGTCGCAAGATGGCGGCGAAGAGCTGCTCTATGAAGACGTTGCGCTTGGCGGCGAGTCGCTTGTCGATGCACAGCCCAGCTACGACCAGCAGCGCGCCATGCCCGTGGTGAGCTTCCGCTTCGACACCCGTGGTGCCGTCAGTTTCGGCCAGATTACCTCGGCCAATGTCGGCCAGCGTTTTGCCATCGTCCTCGATAATCAGGTCATCACCGCTCCCGTGATCCAGCAGCCGATCACCGGCGGTACGGGCCAGATCAGCGGCAACTTCACCACAGCCAGCGCCAATGACCTGGCCGTACTGCTCCGCGCCGGCGCCTTGCCAGCCAGCCTCGACATCGTCGAAGAGCGCACCGTCGACGCAAGCCTTGGCGCCGACTCGATCCAGCATGGCCTTACCGCCGGCATTGTCGCGTCCGTATTGGTGATCGCCTTCATGGTGGTCGCCTATGGCATTTGGGGCGCGTTCGCCAACATCTCGCTGGTCCTCAACATCGTCCTGATCTTCGGCGCGCTTTCTATGCTCGGCGCCACGCTGACGCTTCCCGGTATTGCGGGCATCGTGCTCACCATCGGCATGGCTGTGGACGCCAATGTGCTGATCTACGAGCGCATGCGCGAGGAACAGAACAACGGCCGTTCGCCGCTCCAGTCCATCAACGCTGGCTTCGAGCGTGCTTGGGGCACTATCATCGACTCGCACCTGACGCAGCTCATTGCCGCCATCGTGCTCTACTTCCTGGGCTCGGGTCCCGTGCAGGGCTTTGCCGTCACCCTGGCGCTCGGCATCCTCACCTCGCTCTTCACCTCCTATACGGTCACGCTCTACTTCGTGGGCATGTGGTACCGCGCCAAGCGGCCCAAGACGCTGCGGATCCAGCACTTCCGCTTCATCCCGGACGGCACCCGCATCCCGTTCATGAAGATCTCGCGCTATGTGATTGCCTTCTCGATCGTCGCGAGCCTTCTCTCCATCGGCTCCGCCTATTTCCGCGGGTTCAATCTTGGCATCGACTTCGTGGGCGGCACGGCCATCGTGCTTCAGCACGAAGGCGGCCCGGCCGATGTCGGCGAGTTGCGCGAGACGCTCAGCGGTCTTGATCTGGGCGAAGTCCAGGTGCAGGGCTTCGGCACGCAGCAGGACGTGCTGGTCCGTGTTCAGGCGCAGGAGGGCGGTCAGGATGCCGATCAGGCTGCCGTTGCCAAGGTGCGCGATGCGCTTGCCTCCGAAAACTACACCATCCGCAGCACGGAGGCAGTCAGTGGCACGGTCTCCGGTGAACTCGCCTGGAAGGGCACCATCGCCGTCATTGTCGCCTTGGTCGCGATCCTGATCTACATCTGGTTCCGTTTCGAGTGGCAGTTCGCCCTGGCCGCGATCACCACCACCACGCACGACATCATCATGACGATTGGCCTATTCAGTATTACCGGGCTGGAGTTCAACCTCACTTCCATCGCCGCGGTGCTGACCCTGGTAGGCCTGTCGCTCAACGAAACCGTCGTTGTGTCCGACCGTGTCCGCGAAAATCTGCGCAAGCACCGCAAGATGCCCTTGCCCGAGCTGATTGACCTCTCGATCAACCAGACCATTGTCCGAACCTCGCTGACGCAGTTCACAGTCTTCTTGGCGCTGATCCCGCTGGTCCTCTTTGGTGGCGAAGTCATCCGCTCCTTCACCATCGCCATGACCTTCGGCTCGCTGGTGGGCATGTACTCGTCCATCATCGTCAACGGTCCGATCCTGATCAATTTCGGCCTGAAGGCCCGGTCAGATACGGAAAGCGTGCCCGCGGTGAAAACCCCCGACGGCGCATCCGTCTAGCGTACGAACAGAGTCGACCGCCGCCGTGCTTCCCCTCCTGGGGCAAGCAGGGCGGGGGTCAGGAACAACGCCGTCATAAGGACGTTCCCGCCACATCATGGATACCCCGCGCGACGTCAACCAAACCGGCTACTACCCCCATCAGGTCGGCATCGACGCCTATGGCAATGGCGGCTTCCGCTTCGCCGGCATGTCCCACCGCGGCTCTCTTCTATGTCTGCCCACGGGCATGCACGCCTGGGTTGCCACGACGCCGGCCGAAGTCACTGCGGAGTCGCTCGAGCGCGTCTTCGCCGCCGCTGATCAAATCGATGTCCTTCTGATTGGCCTTGGCCCCGATGTAGCTCCATTCCCCCGTGCCCTGCGCGAGGCCCTTCGCGAGCGCAAGATTATCGTTGAAGCCATCGGCACAGGCGGTGCAGTGCGGACCTACAACGTCCTTCTGGCGGAAGAGCGCTCGGTGGCCGCTGCGCTCCTTGCCGTCGATAGCGTGCGCTGATGGCTGCCGAAAGTTTCGCCCATGCTGCCGAGGCTCTGCGCGCGAGCGATCACGATCGCTACTTATCGACCCTGATCCTTGATCCGTCGCATCGCGATGGTGTCACCGCGCTGTATGCCTTCAACGCTGATGTTGCGGCCATTCGCGATCGCATCACCAACCCAGCCCCTGGCGAAGTGCGCCTCCAGTGGTGGAACGATGCCTTGACCGGCGATGGCCATGGCGCCGTCCGTCAAAACCCCCTTGCCGATGCTCTCCTGCAAACCATCGAGCGCTACAACCTGCCGAGCGGCACGCTGCTCCGGCTTATCGCCGCGCGGCGATTCGACCTGTACGATGATCCCATGCCCGATCTGCAGACCTTCGAGGGCTATGCCGGGGAAACCAATTCCACGCTTTACCAGCTTGCCGCCATGATCCTGAATGACGGCGGCCCTGTCGAAACCGGTGATGCCGCGGGCCACCTCGGCGTCGCCCACGCCATGATTGGTCACCTCCGCGCGTTCGGCTATGTGTCGGCACAAGGCCGCATCATGCTGCCTTGGTCTATTCTCGAGGCCAATGGAGTGCGCGAGGAGGAGATCTTCAAGCGCATCGACAGCGAGGGTCTGCATGAAGCGCTAGGGCAGGTCGGCGAATTGGCCGCTGACCACCTGAAAAAGGCGGAAGAAAGCCTAAGGAAACTGCCAGGCAAGCTAAAGCCTGCATTCGCCATGGCGGCCATTCTCCGCGCCCAACTCCAAACCATTAACACGCGTACCGGCTCATCCTTCGAGCCGCTTTCCGACGAGCCAGACTGGCGCAAAATAGCCCGGCTGACCTGGTGGTCCCTTCGCAATAGATAGCCCGACACCTCGTGAGGTGTCGGGACCTGCTAGATCAGAACGCAAGACTACAGGCGCGCCGGATCGCGATCTGGACCGGCGAGGGCGGCAGGGCAGGATTGAACTCACCCACTGGCATCAAAGGCGGCTGCGCCATGAAGCGCGGCTTAGTCCCCCGATGCGGCTGTGCTGCGTGAACCACAAACGGGTGACACAGATACACCGTGCCCGCAGGACCGGTCGCCAGCACTTCCGGGCAGTTGGCCGTAGATGCAAAGCCATCCGCCGCCAGTTCGCCAAGCGTGAGACCAGCTTCGCCAAAGGGTAGAAGCTCTCGCGCAATGACCGAATGCGAGCCCTCCCGCAGCCGCGTGGGCGCGTCATTTTCACCCACATCGGAGAACAGGAACAACATGAGGAGCGCGCGGCCGCGGCTCTTCACATTGACCCGCCACTGCATGAAGTCCGGATTGTCGGTGCCAAAGCTCACATCTACATGCCAACCGGTGTCACCCGGATCCACAGCGGACGGGAACCGGATGGGAAAAGAGCCAATTCCTTGGGGCTTCACCCAACGACCCTCCCCAGCCAGTGCCTCATACGCGGCATGAAGGCGCGTGGTGTTAGCGGCATCGACAAAGGTCTGACCCGACATGAATGGCACGCGCACCACGGGCCGTGTCCACTGATGAGGGGCATCGGGCGAAAGACCTATGGTGTTCCAAAGCTCGTCCCGCCCGCGTTGCGCAAGCTTTGGATCGAAGGCATGATCGACCCGTACATAGCCAAGCTCAATGAAGTGCTCGATCTGAGCCGGGCTCAAACCATCAGAAACAGCATCTGACATAAGTATTCTCCACTCAACCGCCTTGGAGGCGGAGTGTCCAATCTGATCGGCACTAAAGTGCCACAACGACTTGGGTCGTTCAGACGAGTGGAAAGAAGTTGGACATAAACATCATGCCGCAAAGCTAGCAAAGCCCGCCGGCACTGGCAACCGCATCAGCACGCGTCAGGGCGTCTGCCGGGGCGCAATTGGTTATCAACACAGGTGCAGCGCTCACCCGAGCTCTTCGGCAAGACCGATAAGCAGGCCTTCGGGCCCGCGAATGTAGCAAAGCCGGTAAACGTCCTGGTACTGCACCACCTCGCCAACAAGCTCTGCGCCTTTGTTGCGGAGCCGTTGCAGTGTCTCGTCCAGATCGTCCACCGCGAACATCATACGAAGATATCCCAGTGCATTGACTGGCGCCTTGCGGTGATCAGCAACAATTGCCGGCTCGAGGAAGCGCGACAGTTCGAGCTGGCTGTGGCCATCGGGCGTACGCATCATGGCGATCTCGACGCGCTGATCGCCTAGTCCGGTAACGCGCCCGGCCCATTCGCCTTCCACCATGCCGCGCCCTTCAAGTTCGAGGCCAAGCTCGATGAAAAACGCGATCGTTGCTCCGAGGTCTTCGACAACAATGCCCATGTTGTCCATTCGCTTAAGCGCCATGCTCGTGATCCCTTGCTGCTGCGGAGCCAGCGTAACCTATTGGCTCGCCACGTTCAGCTACTGTGGGGTCTAGCGCCAGTCCCGGCCAAACGCCACGAACTCACCTGCGAAAACACCCGCTCTCTGTCCTTCACACTCCAGCGTGGAACCCACTCTGATCCGTCCACGTCCTTTACGTGTCAGCATGCGCATGAACACGTCCCAGTCAGCGCCAGCCTCTAGCTTTGCCCTTGCGCTGAAATCGCTGGCCATCGGCAGAAGGTAGTCCATTGTGCTGCGCTGGATAACCAGCCGGCTCGGCAGGCCGGCTGCCTGGAGGCGCACATGCAGCAAGGACCAAGCCGCAAGCGTCGCCACAGAGGCGGCGCTGCCGCCAAATACAGTTTCACGATGGTTGATGTTTGGTCCAAGGGGCGCGCTCAGCACGACGGCCTCACCGTCAGCAATCACAACCCGCACGGCCATAGCCCGCGACAACGGGATATGATCGTGCAAATAGGTTGCGAGCTCAGCTGCCGTTATGCCCAGGAGTTCAGATCCTCCAGCGCCCGTCCAGTGATGGCCTTGCGCTTGGCAATGGTCTTGTCATTCCCGCGCCAGCGCCCGACCCCTTCCGGTTTGGTTATGTTCACTTCAGGGAACAGTCCGAAATTGACATTCATGGGCTGGAAGCTGCGAGCACCGCTATAAGCTTCGGCTTCGATGTGCCCGCCGGTAATATGCGCCACCAGTGCGCCCAATGCCGTGGTGGCCGGTGGCGTGCTCATCGGTTCACCGCGCGCGTCGGCCGCAGCCAATCGCCCGGTGATCAGCCCAATGGCTGCGCTCTCTACATAGCCTTCAACTCCAGTAACCTGACCAGCGAAGCGGACACGAGGGTCGGCTTTGAGCTTCAGATCAGGCCCGAGAACTTTGGGCGAGTTGATGAACGTATTCCGGTGAAGCCCGCCCAGCCGGGCAAACTGCGCATTCTCCAGGCCCGGTATCATCCGGAAAATTTCTGCTTGAATGCCATAGCGCATCTTGGTCTGGAACCCGACCATGTTCCACAGTGTGCCCAGTGCGTTGTCCTGCCGCAACTGCACGATGGCATAGGGTTTCACTGTGGGGTTGCGCGGATTGGTCAGACCGACTGGCTTCATCGGACCATGGCGCAGCGTTTCGACGCCACGTTCCGCCATGACCTCTATTGGAAGACAGCCATCGAAATACGGCACCTTCTCCCAGTCCTTGAACTCGTGCAGAGGCGCTGTTTTCAGCGCCTCGACAAAAGCAAAGTACTGCTCCTTGTCCATTGGACAGTTCAGGTAGTCCGCACCCGTGCCACCCGGACCAGCCTTGTCATAGCGTGACTGCGCCCAGGCGATGTCCATGTTGATGCTGTCGTAATGGACAATTGGTGCAATGGCGTCGAAGAACGCCAACGCATCCTCTCCGGTTTTGGTCAGGATAGCGTCGGCAAGGGCAGGGGAGGTCAGCGGCCCGGTGGCGATGATGACGTTGCGCCAGTCTTCCGGCGGCCATCCGGCAATCTCTTCGCGGATGACTCTGATCCGCGGGTGGTTATGGATCGCCTGGGTGACAGCATCGGAGAAGCCATGCCGATCGACCGCCAGTGCACCGCCGGCGGGCAGCTTGTGCTGGTCCGCCGCACGCATGATTAGCGATCCGCGACGGCGCATTTCTTCATGAAGAAGCCCGACGGCGTTTTGCTCATGATCGTCAGAGCGGAAGCTGTTGGAGCAAACGAGCTCGGCAAAGCTGTCGGTGCTGTGCGCGTCCGTGCTGCGCACGCCGCGCATTTCGTGAACGATCACGTTGGCGCCGGCTTCAGCAGCCTGCCACGCAGCTTCCGAGCCGGCAAGGCCGCCGCCGATGATATGAATAGGTTCTGATGAGGACATGACGGGCAAATACCAAGCCCGTCATGTGGAGGCAATCTCTCGTTTAAGCCGCGCGCTTCTGATGCAGGCCTTCGAGAACTTCCTCGATGATCTTGTCACAGAAGGCGGAAAGATCGTCCGGCTTGCGGCTGGTCACCAGACCTTGATCAGACACCACCGCGCTGTCTTCCCATTTACCGCCGGCATTGATCACGTCCGTTTTGATCGACTGGTACGACGTCACTCGCCGGTCCTTGAGGATCCCGGTTTCGACCAGCAGCCACGGTGCATGGCAGATCGCCGCCACCACCTTCTTTTGCGTCCAGAAGCTTTTGATCAGGTCCAGGACCTTGGGCTCGACGCGCAGAAGATCGGGGTTGATCTGTCCACCTGGCAACACGATAGCGTCGTAGCTGTCCGCCGACACGCTGTCGATCGTCTTGTCTACAGGTATGCTGCGCCCCCAATCATCCTTGTCCCACCCCTTGATCTCACCGGCCTCGAGCGAAATGACATCAACCTGGGCTCCAGCCTCGCGCAGGGTATTCAGCGGCACCTCAAGCTCGGACTGCTCGAAACCGTTGGTCGCAACGATGGCGATCGATTTCCCGGAAAGTCTTGACATGGTTCACTCCTTACGTTCGGCGTGGGCAACGAACACGGAGTCGGGGCAGTTCCGCCAAGCACGGTCAACTATCCGGCAGCGCGAAGCGAAGGGTATTTAGATTGCGCAGTCTGCGCTGAAAAAACAAAACACCCGCGTCTCATAGAGAAGCGGGTGTTGGATCTGAGTACTCTAGAATACTGTCGAAGCAGAACTTAGAGGCTGGAAGCATGGTCGCGCGCAATGCGATTGATGTCGGTGCGCGAAATGCCCAGGTCGTTGAGCTGGCGATTGTCGAGAGCAGCAAGCTCACGAACGGTTTGCTGGTAGGCAGCCCACTTCTTAAAGGTTTTACGAATGTCCATTTGGTATCTCCTGTCGTCTACGAGCTCTTATTTAGATGAGGTGTCCGTCACTGAGCAGATAGTCTTTGATCAAACGAGCCATGCGGTTCCTGCGGGGCTTTAACCACGGACGTTCATCGGCTGTTAATCAAGGCTGGCCCCGGTCACGCAATTGGCTTGAGCCCCTCACCAGACATAGAGGCTTACTGCTTATCGAACAAAGAACGCGTCATCTTGGAAAAGTCAGGGCCAGAAATCCCTAGCAAATCCGCATCTCTCGACGATGCAACGTCCATCTCTCTTAGACTCTGTCGCGGGTCGATCAACCGCCTTACACGCCAGACCGCACGCACAAACATGGCCATCGCTCCTGTCCAAGCCGCCCGAAACGGCACCATGCTGCAACGCGAAGCGCTCCGCCATCGCAGCAAAAATCGCGCGTGCCATGCATCAGGTGCATGGTGTTTTTCGCCTAAAATGATGTTCAGAAACTGTTCATCTTTGTGTCTGCTCGATGGCGGCGCAAACGTCCTTGGCAACAGCCATCATGGAGGTTTCAATGCTGACTTTGCCCCAATTGTTTGAACGCGAAGAACAATCCTACGCCTACATGACTTTCCGCGTCCGCATGGACCAAATGCAGGAACCCGCCCAAAAAGGGTTTCCCGCAATCTTCAAAACACTAGAACAGCAAGGAATTTCGCCAACCGGACCAGCCTTCTACAACTACCGCCGCATAAACATGGCAGACACACTAGATGTCGAAGCTGGTGTCCCCGTCGCCAAAAAAGGGCAGGATGAAGGAGAGATAAGGTTCGGCCTTCTTCCATCAGGGCGCTTTGCCGGCCTCTCATGGCACGGCCACCCCGACAAGCTGGAGCCAGCTACAGCTGTACTGATTGGATGGACACGCCTGATGCAACATCCTCTGGATGTTGAAGAACTTCCCGACGGGGATCACTTCGCCTGTCGGCTCGAGATATATGAAACCGACCCAATCGAAGAGCCCGATATGGAGAAATGGGTCACGCACCTCGCCTTCAAGTTGAAGGACTGACCTGTTCCTTGTCCCAGGCATTCCAATCGGCATCGACGCGCAATGCTTCGGCTAGCCGCTCCTCGTACTCGGCCCGTGGGATTTCAATCCCACCAAGCGAGGCCAGATGGTCGGTGACGAACTGCGTGTCCAGCAACTTGAATCCGCCCGCATTGAGCCTTTCCACGAGATGCGCCATGGCCATTTTGCTGGCATTGGTCCGCCGGTGAAACATGGACTCTCCGAAGAAGGCGCCACCAATGGCGAGGCCATAAAGCCCGCCAACGAGTTCAGTGCCGTCCCAAACTTCAACAGTGTGGGCGATACCGCGGCGAAACAACTCGCCATAAACGGACCGGATCGTCTGGTTGATCCAAGTCGAATCGCGGTCTGCACCAACAGTCGCACAGCCTTCGATGATCCCTGCAAAATCGGTGTCCACCCGGACCCCGAAGGGTGATTTCCGAATAGCCTTTCGCAGGCTGGTGGAGAGGTGAAATCCGTCCAAAGGAATAATGCCGCGCATTTCTGGGCTGACCCAGAAGATATCGTCATCTCCCGCATCTTCCGCCATGGGGAAGATGCCGGCGCGGTAGGCCCGGATGATCAGTTCGGGCGTTATCTCGATATCGAACGGGTTCGGCTTGGACATTTCGATCGACGACATAACAAACAGGGGCGCAACGCGCCCCTGTGCTTAGACCTTGTTGTTGGCCAGATACTTTTCGAGCCAGTGAATGTCATAGCTGCCAGCCAGAATATCCGGTTCCCGGATAAGTCGCTGGAAAAGCGGTAGGGTCGTTTTGATACCATCCACCACGAATTCATCAATTGCGCGACGCAGGCGCTGCAGGCACTCGTCGCGCGTACGGCCGTAGACGATGAGTTTGCCAATAAGAGAGTCGTAGTAGGGTGGAATCTTGTAGCCCTGATACACGGCGGAATCGACTCGAACCCCGACACCCCCGGCCGGATGATAGAAAGTGATCGTGCCCGGTGAGGGCGCAAAGGTCTGTGGGTCTTCGGCATTGATGCGAACTTCGATGGCATGGCCATAAAAGCTCACGTCCGACTGCCGCATGGATAGCTTCTCACCAGACGCCACACGGATCTGCTCGTAAACGATGTCGATTCCGGTGATACGTTCGGTGACCGGATGCTCGACCTGCAGTCGGGTGTTCATCTCAATGAAATAGAACTCACCGTTTTCGTACAAGAACTCGATCGTACCGGCGCCGGAATAGCTGAGCTTGCGCATGGCTGCGGCACAGATCTCACCGATCCTGTCGCGTTCTTCTGGCTTGATAGTCGGACCACCAGCTTCTTCCCACACCTTCTGGTGGCGGCGCTGCAGGGAGCAGTCTCGCACACCCAGGTGCACGGCATTGCCCTGGCCATCCCCCAGCACCTGCACTTCGATGTGCCGTGGCTTGCCGAGGTACTTCTCCATATAGACGGAGTCATTGCCGAAGGCTGCCTTTGCTTCGGAACGTGCAGTGGACCAGGCTACAAGGAGGTCTGCCTCGGTCTGCGCAACCTTCATGCCGCGTCCACCGCCGCCGGCAGTGGCCTTGATCAACACGGGATAGCCGATCTCACGAGCAGTGCTCAGCGCATCTTCTTCCGTCTCGACCGCACCGTCAGAGCCCGGAACAACCGGGATACCAAGTTCAACGGCAGTCTTCTTCGCCGTGATCTTGTCGCCCATAATTTCTATATGATGCGACGAAGGTCCGATAAAGGTGACCTTGTGCTCGGTCAGGATCTTTGCAAAACGAGCGTTTTCCGACAGAAATCCATAGCCAGGGTGCACCGCATCGGCGCCAGTGATTTCACAGGCGGCCATGATGGACGGGATGTTAAGATAACTATCCTTGGCTGCGGGCGGGCCGATGCAAACACTCTCGTCAGCCAACCGGACATGCATGGCATTCGCATCGGCCGTGGAATGCACAGCCACCGTTTGGATGCCGAGCTCCTTGCAGGCGCGCAGGATACGTAAGGCGATTTCGCCACGATTGGCGATCAGGACCTTTTGGAACATGAAGTTCCCCCTTACTCGATGACGACGAGTGGCTCGCCGTATTCCACCGGTTGGGCATCCTGGATAAGAATGCGGGTAATCGTGCCCGAACGATGGGCAGGAATCTGGTTCATCGTCTTCATGGCTTCGATGATCAGCACAGTTTGCCCTTCGCTGACCTTTGAACCCACATCAGCAAATGGCGGCTTGCCTGGCTCTGGCGAGCGATATGCCGTGCCGACCATCGGGGAGGTCAGGGTGCCCGGGTTTGATGCCAAGTCTTCAACACTCGCTAAGGCTGCAGCAGGAACGGAACCGGCAGGAGCGATTGAAGAAGGAAGGGAATGCTGTGGTGCCTGAATGATTTGTGGCGGCGCAGCGTAGGTGACGCCTTCGCTCGGATAGGACCGCGTTACGCGGACGCGGAAATCTTCTTGCTCAATCTCGATCTCGGCGAGGTTTTCCTTGTTCAGCAGTTCAGCAATGGCCTTGATCAGGTCCTGATCCACTTGCGATGACTTCGTCATTCTTTTCGGTCTCCCGCGCGCTACGCGTTGATCGTTATTAAAGCTTTTCGGCAAGGGCCATCAGGGACAATCTATACCCAGTGATGCCAAAGCCGCAAATGACACCAACAGCAACGGCTGACACATAGGAATGGTGCCGAAATGGTTCACGTTGATGAATATTGGAGAGATGGACCTCGGCGATAAGCAGGCCACTTGCCTTCAATGCATCGTAGATTGCCACCGAAGTATGCGAGTAAGCCGCTGGATTGATCAGAATCGCATCGGCCGATGACCGAGCCTCCTGGATCCACGTAACCAGCTCACCTTCATGGTTGGACTGTCGAAAATCGATGTCCAGCCCAAGCTCCTCACCGGTAGACTGGCAGAGCTCTTGCACGTCCTGGAGCGTCTGGGCGCCATAGATTTCTGGCTCCCGGGTTCCGAGCATGTTTAAGTTCGGACCATTAAGGACAAGTACGCGCTTTGCCATGATTTCTGCCTTGTGCACCCGCAACTTGGCCAGGTGCAAGAGCGGTTATACGAAATGCACGGAAAACGCAAAACCTGCCGTCAGCCCTCGCACTGCGTTTCGCCGCAGGCGCGCATGTTGGCGATGCGGTCTCGCAACTCGTCTATGCCGATCGCGCCGGGGATGATCTCGTTGCCCAATATGTAAGTCGGAGTGCCGGTAATGTTGAGCGCCTTGGCGATTTCGTAGGAAGACTGGATCGACTGAGCGACGGCCTCGGTTCCCATTTCCAGCTCAAGGCTTACAGGACTCAAACCGAGATCCGCCGCTGCCTGGAGCGCGACATTCTTGTCCACCTGGCCACGGCTGGTGAATAGCGCTTCGTGGAACTGCCAGTAATCGACGTCGGCCTCTCCAACCAGCACCGCCACCCTGGCTGCGTCGATCGATTCGTTTGAAAGGATAGGAAATTCTTTGAGGACAACCCGGAGGTTGGGATCTTCTGCTAGCAAGGCAGCCATATCTGGCAAGGCAGAGCGGCAATAGCCGCAATTGTAATCGAAAAACTCAACGAGGGTGACGTCGCCGTTCGGATTGCCGAGCACAACCTGTTTGGGGTCGTTGAAGATGGCATCGCGCATGGAAGCAATGGCCGATGTCGCCGCCGTGCGCTCTTCGGCTTGCAGGGTGCTGTCCAGCGCAATCGACATCCGTTGCAGGATCTTGGGGTCGCTCATCAGATAGGATTCGATGAGCGGGTTCAGCGTTGCCGGGTCGATATTTGCAGCCGGAGCAGGGGCATTGGACGCTAGCTTGGCGTCATAGTCCGCAATTGCCTTCTCGATCATGGCCTGCACGCCGGCATTGTCCACCCCCGGTGTTGGCCTGTCGAGCACGGCATAACCAAGCCCACCGGCCAAAGCGCCAGCAATTGCGACAAGGACAAGAGTTGCGCGCGACATGGATCGAAAGCTCCACAAGAACAGATCGCCTGCTCTTAGCAGACCTCACCCGAAATTAGTAAAGCTGCGCAAATGGCGTACTAACAGGCTGATCAAATCAAGTTGAGGGCGCCAGCCGAACGGGTTAGGCCAGAGCAACACAAGGGAACGCCATGTCTGACCTCTCCATCGACGGCCTGATGCCTTTCCACGCCATGGAAATACTAAAGCGCGCGAAAGCGATCGAAGCAGGCGGCCGAACTGTATGTCACTTGGAAGTGGGCGAACCGGGCTCACCGCCAGCACCAAAGGTCATCGAGGCTGTTCGCGAGGCTTTGCCGCTTGCGCAAGGATACACCAACGCCAAAGGTTTGACGGAACTACGCGAAGGTCTCGCGGCCTATTACGCCCATCAACACAATACCAGCGTTGATCCCGACAACATACTCTCTACCATGGGTTCGTCCGCCGGTTTCATCATCGCCTTCCATTCCGCCTTCAAACCGGGTTCACGCATTGCGATCACCCGGCCGGGATATCCTGCCTATGTCAACACCTTGCTGGGCCTAGGCTTTGCGATCCACGAGATCCCGCTTACGCCCGACAACGATTGGAAATTGACCGGTGCAGATATCACTGCAGCGCATGCAGATTCGCCGTTCGAAGGCCTGCTCTTCGCCAGCCCGGCTAACCCGACGGGGGCTGCCGTTGACCGGGAGCAACTAACTGACATCGTCACTACCTGCGCAAGGCTCGGCATCCAACTGATCTCGGACGAGATCTACCATGGCCTGGACTATCGTCGACCCTCGGTCAGTGCGCTGGAACTGACTAGAGATGCCATCGTCATCAACAGCTTCTCAAAATACTACTGCATGACGGGGTGGCGCATAGGCTGGATGGTCTTGCCGGATCATCTTGTGCGGCGGGCTGAGATTCTGCAGCAGAACCTGTTCATCTCTGCGCCGACTTTGAGCCAGATCGCGGCTACTGCGGCGCTGGGCGAAATAGACTATGCCGAGCAACAAAAAGCCGCATATGCCATCAATCGGGGTTTGCTGGATCAAGGCTTGCGGTCACTTGGCTTCGAAACCGGCAACCCATCCGACGGAGCCTTTTACGCCTATGCAGGCATCAGTCGCTTCTCCAACAATTCGATGAATTTTTGCGAGAGAATGCTTGAAGAAGCAGGGGTCGCAGCGACGCCTGGCATAGACTTCGACCGGGTAGCGGGCAATAACTACGTGCGCTTCTCATATGCAGGCAAGCGCGACACCATAGAAGTAGCCTTAGAGCGCATGCGCGCCTTCCTGAAGTAGCGTCGTAGCCCTAAAAAGAAAAGGCGGTCCGAAGACCGCCTTTACGTTCTAGCCCAAACCCAGGCGGCGCTGCCACCAGCCAGCCTTCTTCTTCGGCGGCTCTGCCTCCTCGCCTTCACCCTCAGTCTTAGCCGCGCTGGACGACACCACAATGCCTTCTGCCGGCAGTTCCTTTTTCACTCGACGAGACCGAGGAGCCTCCTCCGTCTGAGCTTCGTCCTTTGCGGCGGGAACAGCCTCGGGTGTTGCGACAGGTGCCGACGCGGGTTCCGGCGCTGGCACAGCTTCGCTGACCTCGACGGCAGGGACCGCTTCCGCTGCCTCTACGGCAGCCTTGCGGGTGCGAGGCTTGCGCTTAGGCTTCTCAGCCGGGACTGGCTCCGACTCCGTTGCTGTCGCGTCAACAGGGCCGGTCTCGGCCGGCGCGCTTTCTGCCGTTTCAGCCACCTTTTTGCGACGCGTGCGCTTTGGCTTTTCTGCAGGTGCTTCGACTTCGGCCGGCTGTTCTTCGATCGCCGGTGGCGCTGGCTCAGCAGCTATCGTGTCCTGAGCCAGTAGCTCCTCGACAACCGCTTCTGTCACTTCCGGAGTCAGTGCTTCTTCGGTCGCAGCCGGCTGAGCGCGTTCGACAAAGCTTTCTTCGCCTTCGCGACGATTGCGACGGCCACCCCTGCGACCCCTCCGGCGGCGCTTGCGACCTTCAGAATCGGCTGGAACATCGCTGGTTGCACGTGTCTGCCTTTCCTCATCGCTGTCTTCAGCCTCGCTTGCGTCGGAAGCAGATGCGACATCCAGATCACCTTCCGCGCCAGATTCGGCGGCAGCTCGTTGCTGGCCGCGATCCTCGCCACGGTCTGCACCACCCCGCCGGCGGCGGCGACGGCGACGCCGGCTTCCTTCGCCTTCGCTGGTCTCGGCTACAGCCGATGCAGCCGCCTCGTCGGCGACTTCGTCTTCCGCTTCTTCGACGACTTCTTCATCCAAATCATCGTCGATAACAGCGCTGTCGACGCGAACATGCTCAGTTGCCCGCTGCTCCGCATAAGCCATGACGCGAGCTTCGCCCTTTTCGATGGCGAACTGATGCCCCGTCATCTTTCCATCAGCCGTGATGGTGATCGAAAGGTTGTTGCGCAGCTCGAGCGACGTCAGCGTTTCGCGCTTGTAGTTGAGGATATAGAGCGCAACATCGACCGGCACTCGCACATTGATCGACTGCCCCTGGCGGCGCAGAACGTGGTCCTCGATATGACGCATGATCATGAGCGCCAGCGACTCTGTTGAGCGAACCAAGCCTGTGCCCTCGCAGATCGGGCACTTGTGGGTGGAGCTCTCCACCACGCCGAAGCGGATGCGTTGACGGCTCATTTCCATCAAGCCGAAGTGCGAAATCCGTCCGACCTGAATACGCGCGCGGTCGTCCTTGAGGCAGTCCTTGAGCTTGCGCTCCACTGCTCGATTGCTCCGGTTCTCCATCATGTCGATGAAGTCTATGACGATCAGGCCGGCTAGGTCGCGCAACCGCAATTGACGCGCAACTTCCTCGGCCGCCTCCAGATTGGTCTGGAGCGCGGTGTCCTCGATATTGTGCTCCTTGGTAGAGCGCCCCGAGTTCACGTCGATCGACACCAGTGCTTCGGTGGGATTGATCACGATGTACCCGCCGGAGGGCAGTGTCACTGTGGGCGAGAACATGGAATCGAGCTGCTGTTCGATGCCGTACTTGGAGAAGAGCGGCTGATCTTCCTTGTAGAGCACCACATTCTTGGCGTGGCTCGGCATAATCATCCGCATGAAATCTTTGGCTTCGCGGAAGGCGTCTTCGCCGGCCACGAACACCTCATCGATATCCTTGTTATAGAGGTCGCGAATGGTGCGCTTGATCAGCGAGCCCTCCTCATAGACCAGGCACGGTGCCTGGCTCTTGAGGGTCAACGAGCGTACGCTTTCCCACAAGCGCATCAGGTACTCGAAATCGCGCTTCACCTCTGCCTTGGTGCGGGACGCGCCAGCCGTACGCAGGATAACGCCCATGCCCTGAGGCACTTCGAGATCGGAGGTGATCTCCTTGAGGCGCTTGCGATCGGCAGCATTGGTGATCTTGCGAGAAATGCCACCACCGCGTGCCGTGTTAGGCATCAGAACGGAATAACGGCCTGCAAGCGACAGATAAGTGGTAAGGGCCGCGCCCTTGTTGCCGCGCTCCTCCTTGACCACCTGCACCAGCATCACCTGCCGGCGCTTGATTACCTCTTGAATCTTGTAGTGACGGCGATTGGGGCTCTGCCGGCGGCGCTCCGGCACCTCTTCAAGAGCATCCGCGCCGCCGATCGATTCGACCGGTTCGGCATTGGCAGGTGCCTGCTCGATATGGCTGTCTTCTTCTGCTTCTGCAGGTTCGGAAAGTGCGTCGCCTTCCGCTTCGGCCTCGCTATCCGCAGCGGCTACCGCTTCCCCTTCGGTGTCTTCGACCTCCTCGGCGTGTTCTTCCTCATGCTCCTCTTCGCGCAGCAGGGCTTCGCGGTCGGCTACGGGGATCTGGTAATAATCGGGATGGATTTCGCTGAAGGCCAGGAAACCATGGCGATTGCCGCCATATTCAACGAAGGCCGCCTGCAACGAAGGCTCCACCCGCGTCACCTTGGCGAGGTAGATATTTCCCCGCAACTGACGGCGGGTCGCCGATTCAAAGTCGAATTCTTCGAGCCTGTTACCTGCGGTAACGACAATCCGTGTTTCTTCCGGGTGGATGGCATCCACCAGCATTCTTTTGGTCGCCATAATGAACTCCGCGCCTTCGCGCGCCGACAAGCGAGGTCCGGCTTGCCGGCCTCCTTCTGGTGGCGCTTTGCGAGGCGAATGGTTTGGGGATGAGTGCACGCACAAGCTCTGCCTTTTGCGCGCTGAAATGTGTGGTCACGGCCAAAGAATGCAGCAGGACAAAACGGCAATCGTCTTGTTCGATCGCGTCGCGTTCTATCCGCCTGCGGGCCATCTGACCTCTTCCTATTGGATTGCCTGCCATCTTCAGCTGACAATCGTCCGGTCCGAGAAGACCGAAATTCTGATCGAGGCGCTGGATTGCCGCTTCTGAACCTGGTCGCAGCAAGCAAGATCACTTCTGTGCCCAGGCCACTCTCTGCCACCACATCGCTAGCCATTCGGCTCATTGGACTGGTCATCAAGAGAGCATGCGCCTCACCCTTAGCGTGTATGGTTATTGCGTCTCATTGGCAACAGGAAAGTCAAAATATGCAGTGTCGCATGAAATGGTCGAGCCATTGTTGGCCCTCCGTACAAATCGTCGCATAAGAGCGCGAAAGCCGCAGAATCGCCTGATCTTTGAGCCAGCGGTGGCAAATCGTTTTTCGGGGGCACTCTGGATTTGTTGCGTTTACTTTCCCGCTTTATCAGCTCTGTAGTTGCGATCGTTTTACTTGGGACCATGACCTTGCAAGTCCAGTCTCAGGACGCAGTTCAAGCTGCAGCGCAACTGGCCTTGCCCAATGTCATGGATGTGCGGGTCACTGTTACGCCGGACCGCGCCCGCCTAGTCGTTGACCTTGCAGCGCGCACTGAGTTCTCATTTGTGTCCTTGGGCAGCCCTGATCGGCTGGCGGTCGATGTGCGTGCCGGAACGTTTTCGGTGCAGCAGCCATCCGGCAAGCCCGCGGGGGAGGGAGGGCTCATTTCTGAGTACCTGACTGAGCAGGCTGGTCCCGATCGCATTCGGACGACGCTGACGCTTTCAAAACCTGCTCAAGTACAACAAGCTTACGTGCTCGACGCTTTTGATGATCAACCCGCTCGATTGGTCGTCGATATTATTCCGGCTACTGCCGAGGAGTTCGCCGCAAACGTCGCAAAAGATTTTGCTGCGTCAAGCGCGGTTGCGCCGGCTGCAGCTACCGTTTCAACGCCAGCAGGTGGATCGGAAATCCCTCTGGCCACTAAGCCGCTTGTTGTTCTGGATCCTGGGCACGGTGGTATCGATAGCGGTGCTGAAACCCCGAGCGGGATCAAGGAAAAGGACGTTGTCCTAGCCTTTGCCTTGCGGTTGCAGGAGCTTCTGGTGTCGTCCGGCCGGTTCGATGTCGCGCTGACTCGCGAAGACGACAGCTTCTTGCGCTTGGAGGAACGTGTCGCCCTCGCTCGGAGCAACAAGGCAGACATCTTCATCTCAATCCACGCTGACAGTTTTCAGCAAAGGGAAATTCGCGGCGCTAGCGTCTACACGCGAGATGAGAATGCGACCGATGTCTTAGATAAGGTCCTGGCAGACAACGAAAACAAGACCGACGTTATTGCCGGGTTTTCAATGCCCCAGATGGCGCCGGAGGTGGTTGATATCCTGCTCGATCTGATGCGGCGCGAGATGCGTCATCAGTCCTTCACCCTGGCACAGGCCATCGTGCATCAGCTTGAACCTAGCGTTGCCTTGCGCCGCTTTCCAGTGCGCCAGGCCGACTTCTTTGTTTTGCAGGCGCCCGATGTGCCATCCGTGCTCGTGGAGTTGGGCTTCCTGTCCAATGCTGACGACAGGGCTAATCTGATGCAGGGCGACTGGCAGGACCGAACTGCACAAGCAGTGGCGCGAGGGATTTCGACTTATTTTGACTCGGCACAAGAGCCTTGATGCGTGTAGCAATTCAGTCACATGCCAACGCAAGCGACCCGCGAGCACGTGTCTTGGCAGGCTTGTGATCCTCCAATCTTGTCCTGTCTCTGCTATGATTCAGGCGATCACTTTGCGTCGTTTCTGCTTTGCATGCAGAAGCGCTGTGATCTTGCGAGTAGATGACACGGAGAAACAGTATCGATGCTGCGCTTGATGGGCTGGCTATTCGGTTTCGGTATGTTCCTGGCCCTCGGTGTCGTCGTTGGTGCTGGCGTCTACCTCACCAGCGTAGCTGCGGGTCTGCCCGACTATACCGTCCTCAAGGACTATCAGCCGCCGGTAACCACGCGCGTCCATGCTGCAGACGGCACCTTGCTAGCGGAATTTGCTCGCGAACGTCGGCTTTTCCAACCCATTGAAACTGTTCCGCCCTTGTTGGTGCATGCGTTTCTGTCGGCTGAGGACAAGGACTTCTACCAGCATGGCGGGATAGCCATCGACGGCGTTTTTCGCGCCGTGCGGGACAATCTCTTGGCCCGGCTGGACGGCAACACCGCAATCCAGGGCGGCGGTTCGTCCATCACCCAGCAGGTGGCCAAGAACTTTCTTCTGACCTCCGAACAGACCTGGGACCGCAAGATTCAGGAGGCCCTTTTAGCCGTCCGGATTGAGTCGACCTTCTCCAAGGATCGTATTCTTGAACTATATATGAACGAGATTTTCCTCGGTCTGAACTCTTACGGCGTTGCGGCAGCGGCTCTGAACTACTTCGACAAGGCGCTGTATGAACTCGACCTCGCCGAGGCTGCTTATATTGCGGCCTTGCCGAAGGGCCCGAACAACTATCATCCGTTTCGTCGTCCCCAGGCAGCCATCGAGCGCCGCAACTGGGTGATCGATCGCATGGTCGAAAATGGCTATGTGACGGCTCAGGATGGGGAGGAGGCAAAGGCCGAGCCTCTCAATGTCCTGCCGCGTGCGGGCGGTAGCCAGCTCTATTCTGCCGAATACTTCACCGAGGAAGTGCGCCGTGAACTGGCCAAGCTTTATGGCGAGGACCAGCTTTATGGCGGTGGACTTTCCGTGCGCACGACGCTTGAGCCGCGGCTGCAGGAATATGCCCGCAAGGCGCTGATGGATGGGCTGATCGCCTATGACCACACCAAGGGTTTCCGCGAGCCGGTCGCCAGCATCGAGATCGGTGATGACTGGGGTTTGGACGTCGCTAAAGTTATCCCCCTCAGCGATGTGCCGGAATGGCAACTCGCTGTCGTCCTCGAGATCTCCGGCAATGAAGCGCGTATTGGTTTGCGGCCTGATAGCTTAGCTGATGGCGGTGTGGCTGACGACAGGGTCGAAGGCACGCTGTCCGGTCCCTCGATAAATTGGGTTTCCCAGCCATTGAGTGCGATCCTCAAGGTTGGGGATGTCGTCTATGTCTCGCCTGTAGAAGGCCAGACGGGCATTTACACGCTCGAGCAGATTCCCGAGATTGAAGGCGCGCTTGTCGCCATGGATCCGCGCACCGGTCGTGTCCTCGCCATGGTCGGTGGCTTCTCCTATGCCATGAGCGAATTTAACCGCGCCACTCAGGCGCTGCGCCAGCCCGGCTCTTCGTTCAAGCCGATCGTCTATGCGGCAGCGCTCGACAACGGCTATACGCCGGCTTCCGTCGTGCTCGACGCGCCGGTCGAAATCCGCAACGGTGACGGGTCCGTCTGGCGGCCGGAGAATTATGCGCAGGAGTTCTATGGACCGCAAACGCTTCGGCGCGGCATTGAGCGCAGCCGCAACGTCATGACGGTTCGCCTCGCCAAGGACATCGGCATGCCGCTCGTGGCCGAATACGCCAAGCTTTTCGGCGTCTACGACTCCATGCAGCCTGTCCTGGCCATGGCGCTTGGCGCCGGTGAAACCACGGACATGCGCATGACCGCGGCTTATGCGACGATCGCCAATGGTGGTCGGAAAATCGTCCCGACCCTGATCGATCGGGTGCAGGATCGCTATGGCGTGACGGTCTACAAACATGATCAGCGCCTCTGCCAAGGCTGCGAAGCCACATCCTGGCAAGGGCAGGGGGAGCCCGCGATCATCGACAACCGTGAGCAGGTTCTCGATCCGATGACCGCGTACCAGATTACGTCCATGATGGAAGGCGTTGTGCAGCGCGGAACCGGCACGGCCGCCAAGGTCCTCAACCGTCCTGTGGCAGGAAAGACGGGCACCACCAACGACTACAAGGATGCGTGGTTCGTCGGCTTTACGCCCGAACTGGCCGTTGGGGTTTACGTCGGCTACGACCAGCCTCGCTCCATGGGCAGCGCCGTGACGGGCGGCACCTTTGCCGTGCCAATCTTTACCGAGTTCATGCAGAAAGCTCTGGAAGGCAAGCCGGCAACACCGTTCAATAAGCCGCCCGGGATGACCACGGCCTGGATCAACCCCAATTCCGGTGTCCAGGCGTTTGATGGAGAAAGCGCTATCGAAGAAGCTTTCAAGCCTGGTAGCGGGCCGAACGCTGCGACTTCAGTGATTGGACTTGACACCAACACCTTCAACGAAATCCAGCGCCAGCAACAGATGCAGCAGCAATACGGCAGCACCTTTCAAACACCGCCACCTCCCGACCAAGGTGGCTATGTCGATCCGACTGCACGGATCAACGGCACCTACTTCGAGGACTCCAACGGCGGCAGCTTGTTCTAGGTGCCGAACTTCATCATCTATCCTGATACGCTGCTGCGGCGCCGTTCACAACCTAGGCTGGTGGATAGCGCCATGGTCGAAACCGCCGACCGCTTGAAGGCTGCGGCCGAGGCCGTGCAGGCCTATGGCCTTGCGGCCGTTCACTTGGGCTACCTGGAGCCGATCATCGTGATGCGGAACGACGGCAGCCGGGTGGATGCAGGCTATTCGGTGTACTTCAACCCCGCGGTTGAGCTTCTGTCCGACGAGCGCGTGTTAGGAACTGAGGGCTCGGTTTCGATGCCCGGATTGGAAGTGCAGATCGGGCGTTCGCCTGTTGTAGAACTCACTTTCGATGATGTCGAAGGCACGCGCCAATCTGTTCGGCTGGAGCACTTGCAAGCCCGGATCGCGCAGCACGAGGTGGATCAGGTCGAAGGTATCTTCTTTCTCGATCGGCTTTCCCGGTTGAAAAGGGAGACGGCGATGCGCAAATGGAAGAAAATGGGCACGCGTTGATTCATGCTGATGCGACCGGCCCAACAAATATCTTTTTTGTAATGCGACTTGGCGATTGTCGCCGTGTTTAAACAGCACGATCAATGTTCGGGGTTTTCCATCATGCAACCAGCTAAACTTGCCCTCGCGGGCGTCCTTGCCGCCCTCGTGGCATTTCCCACGCCGGCCTGGGCCATCTTCTGTGCCAACGAAGGGCCTTTGGCTCCAAAGACTTTTGTTGAGGAAGACGGCAAGAGTGTCCTGCGGATCGATGAGGAACTGCAGAACCGATTGGACACGCGGCGCCTGCGCGAAATCGGCGTTCCGGCTCGTTCTGTTGAGCGTTGGAACGGCTGCCTTCGCGCCTTTGTGGAGACTGCCGACGGCGGTCAGCACATGGAGTTCTACGATCCGCTGACGCTCCGCCGCCTGCAGTAGTCGTGCAAACTGTTGATCCTTCTTGGCTCAACCGTTACATGGGCCAAGAACAAAAGGAACTCACATGCGTGCGGAAACTGAAAAGACCGTCGCCGAAATCGAGCAGGTTTTGACCCTGCTGAGGAGGCATCTTTGACTGGGATACTGCTGAACTTCGTCTCGATGCGCTGAACGCGCAGACTGAGTCGCCTGACTTCTGGAATGACCCTGAAAAGGCGCGTGTCACCATGCGTGAGCGCGACGAACTCGACGTTGCCGTGAAGGCCGTGCGCGAGCTTGAAGCGGGCATTCGGGACAATGTCGAGCTGATCGAGCTTGGCGAGACGGAAGGCGATTCTGATATCGTGAGGGATGCCGAAACCGCCTTGCTCGAGCTGAAACAGACAGCCCGTCGGCGGCAGATCGAAACTTTGCTGTCCGGCGAAGTTGATGCGAACGACTGCTATCTCGAAATTCACTCCGGTGCTGGCGGCACTGAGAGCCAAGACTGGGCCAACATGCTGTTGCGCATGTATACCCGGTGGGCCGAGCGTCGGAAGATGAAGGTCGAAGTGCTCGAAATGCACGACGGCGAAGAAGCCGGCATTAAGTCTGCGACCATCCTGGTCAAGGGCCACAATGCCTATGGCTGGCTCAAAACGGAAAGCGGTGTGCACCGGCTAGTCCGTATCAGCCCTTACGACTCCGCGGCGCGCCGCCATACGAGCTTCTCAAGCTGCTGGGTTTATCCTGTGGTCGACGACAGCATCGATATCGAGATTCGCGACTCCGATCTCAAAGTCGACACCTATCGGGCATCCGGCGCTGGCGGCCAGCACGTCAACACGACGGACTCGGCCATCCGCATCACCCACATTCCGTCTGGCATCATCGTTGCCTGCCAGCAGGAACGCAGCCAGCACAAGAATCGTGCGACGGCCATGGCAATGTTGAAGTCACGCCTCTATGAGGCTGAGCTGCAAAAGCGCGAAGAAGCTGCGAACGCTCAGGCTGCGAGCAAGACCGACATCGGATGGGGGCATCAGATTCGCTCCTACGTGCTGCAGCCTTACCAGATGGTCAAGGATCTGCGGACCAATGTGGAAAGCGGTCAGCCTTCGGTGGTGCTGGATGGCGACCTTGATGACTTCATGGAAGCTGCTCTGGCCCAGCGCGTCGGCGTCGCAACCGACATTGCTGCTGAACAATAATGTGGCGCCCTCTTCGGAGGGCGCTTTTTTACCCGAACATTCCCAGCAGGCGCTTGCCGGCTTCAAGGAAGTCCTTGGGGTTGAGCGGGCGATCGGCTTTGCGCACTTCGAAGTGCAGATGCGGGCCTGTGGAGCGTCCGGTAGAGCCGACTTTCGCTATCGGGGTGCCGGTGCTCACCGCCTGACCTTCCTTGCTCAGGAACGCGGAGAGATGACCGTAACGCGTCACCAGCCCGCTGGTATGGGTGATTTCCACAACCTTGCCATAACCTGATTTCGTGCCAACGAAACTCACGACGCCTTCGCCGGCGCTCAGGACCGTGGTGCCGCTCGGGGCAGCAAAATCGAGGCCCGAGTGGAAGGCGCGTGCGCCGCTGAAAGGGTCAGCCCGGTTACCGAAGCCCGAGCTCTGCCGGAAGCTGCCGCTAATCGGCAGGTGTACAGGCGCGCCATCTCTGCTATCCCGCGCCGCCTTGTAGCGAAGCAGCGCAGACATCACGGCATTGGCGTCCTTCACCATGGTGGACGGGCCGGTTTCATATTCTGCCGGAATGAACGGTCCGCCAATGCCCTCTTCGACCTTCGGCAGGGCAACAGCGATTCCCAACTCGCTCAGTTCGGAGACGATATTGTCGGTCCGTTCGTTGGCGGTTTGGGCTATCGAGTTCATCGCCAGCTGTGTTTCGTCCATCATAAGGGCCACAGCGGATGTGGTCGCCTGGATGTCCGGATTGCCAGTAGCGCTGTCGATAGTAGCCAACTCGTCGGAAGCCTGCTGAGGCAGCGCCGCGGCTTTGATCCCCAGTTCATCGGCCTTATCAACCAGAACTTTGACTAGTTGGTGCTGCTCCAGCAGTTCTTCCTGCTGCTGGGCAAGCTCCTGCAGCCGCAGGTTGATATCCCCGCTCTGGGCATAGCTGCGGGAATGGAGCCGGTCGACTTCCACGCGCAACTGCGCAATGCGATCCTCATAAGCCTCGATGATCTGGTCGGTACTGCCATCGAGCAGCTTCGCGATGTCTGACGAAAGCAGGAAGGCTGTTCCAAGCAGGGCATTGCCGCTCAGCAGCAGCGCAAACATGCCATAGAAGATCGCCGGGTGCACGCCTCGGCGCGTAATGAGACTGGAACGAGCCGCTTCACTGTTTGATCGTCCGAAACCGGGCTTGCTACGCACGCTGCCAACTCCACCACACGCTTACACATGGTAAGTGGAGTATGACCGGACGTGGTTAATAAAGCTTAGCCTCAGCGGCCAACGTGCTCGTGCAAGGCCTCGAGCATGCGCTGGGCGTGTCCAATGATGCGCGTCGCACGTACTTTGCGCGCAACCCGGCCCTCGGCATCGATGATGAAAGATGTCCGGATAAGCCCCATGAACTCGCGACCATAAAGTTTCTTCAACTGCCAAAGTCCGAAGCCTTCAATTGCCTGGTGGTCGGGATCGGAAGCGAGTGGCACCTTAAGGTCGTACTTGCGCTTGAACTTGCGATGACTCTCCACCGTGTCGGGGGAGATACCGAGCAAGCTTGCTCCCAAGGCTTCGAAGGCGTCCTTCCGATCTGAGAACTCCCGATTCTCGTTTGTGCAGCCCCCGGAATCGTCTTCGGGATAGAAAAAGAGGACGACGGGGCGGCCGCGCTGCTGAAGCAAACTAAATGTGCTGCCATCATCGACGAAAAGAGTGAAATCGGGGGCAACATCACCTTCTTTTAATTCGGCCATGTGCCTACTCCTACTTGCCTCTGTAAAGCTGCAAAAATCTGGGTTTCATGCCATATTGCAGCCGGTATCATCGGGCAAGTGACCGCCTTCTGCGGTTGATTCTTTGGGCTGCCGGCAGAGTTCGGCAGATCCTCTTTCTGGAAGCAAGTGAGCGCGCCAACCGTACCTGCAGACATATCGATACCGAAGTCTGCCAAACGCTATCGGTTTCCTGCCAGACGCGCTGCCAAAGTGGCTGTGTGGATCCTTGGCATTCCAGCCCTCCTTCTTCTGATCCTTTACTGCGTCTTGTTGTTCAGGCCCGTGCCGCTGCCCTTCGGCGGTGATGCAGTCGAAAACTTTGCTCGCTCGACACTGCCTCCAACCAGCACGCTGGAACTCGGCGACATGGCGCTGGCGCTAGAAAACAATATCTGGCCCGTTGTGCGCTTTTCGCCCGTCACCATCAACGACAACAAGACGGGCGCCCATATCGAAGCCGATGCGGTGGAAATAGGCTTCTCGCCCGCACGGGCTTTGTTCGGACAGCCGGGCGCAACGGTCTCGATTGTCGGGCCGCATATCCAGATCGTGCAGGATCTGTTCGGTCCAAGGCCAGCCAGTTTCGAGGTTATCGAAGATCCCAATGGTGGCACGCCAACGGTTCAGGTGCGCGAGGGCGAGGATGCCTTTCCGCCGGTCGCCATTTCGCCCGATGGTATCGATCTTGGCAGCGCGCCCGCACCGGGACCAATGCGGTCCGATAATGAATGGCTGATCTACAATCTGGAGGCGAGCGAGAAGAGCCTTGCGGACATCGTTGCGCAGTCAGCGCAGGGACGTTTCTCCAAGCTGAAGATCCGCGGCGGCACCATGGACATGATCGACGCCGTGTACGGCCTGTTCCGGCGGTTCGAAGATATCGAAGTGGATATCGCCCCCACCGACAGCCGCAACACAACGGGTACATTTTCTGCCATGCTAGGCGGACGCACCACGACCGGCACAATCTCGCGGACGGTGGACGACAGCGGCGCAGCACGCCTCGAAGCTGATGTCACCAATATAGATTTCGCGGCTTTTCTCCCTTTCATTGATGACGCCACGAGCGTGGCGGCGATGCGCGGGGCAGGAGCGCTCTCCATTGACGTAAACTTCGATAAAGCTGCGGGCAAGCTCACCGGTGGCTTGTTCAAGGTCGATCTGACCGGCCTCGATCTTCGTGTAGAGGACGCCTATTTTCCTGTGGTCAGCTCCATTCTGAACATCCATTGGGATCCCGGCAAAGGGCAGTTTACCCTTGACCCGGCGGCCCTGCAGATCGGCCAGAGTTCAGCCCAGGTTGCTGGAACCTTTGCGCTAGGCTTGGATGCTACGTTCGGGCCGACAATCGGCATTGCGCTGCAAGCCAGCGATGTGTTCCTCCATCCCAATGACATGGCCGCTCCGGCAGAGCCGTTCGAAAGCATGGAGTTTTCCGGCTGGTCGGCGCCCCTCTATGGCGCGTTGGGCGTCGATCGCTTCTTGGCGCGCAAGGGCGACGCGACGGTGGAAACAACTGGCCGGATGGACATGCTGCAGGCGGGTCTTGGCGTCGAAATGACGGTGACCGGGCAGGGGGTCAGCGCAGACGATCTCAAGCGCCTCTGGCCCTATGTCATGGGCGAGGAAAGCCGCGACTGGTTCGTTGCCAACATCACAGACGGCGAAGTCGTGCAGTCTCGCATGCAGTTCCGTTTCCCTGTGGGATCCCTGGCGGTCGGGGAAGAAGACAAACCGATCCCCGAAGGTGCGATGCAGATCGAAATGGTCGGGGCTGGCGTGATGGTCAAGCCGACAGCTGCTATGGATCCTATCGCCATAGAAGGTGAAACGCGGCTGGTGGTGGATGACACTGATGTCACCATCTCCGCTGGTGGCGGACGACTGCAGACAGCGGCTGGTGAAATTACCGTCACCAATCCAGCCTTCGTTATGGACAACGCTTCGCCCACCAGCAGCCTTATCGAGATCTCCGGCGACATCGCCGCACCTATTCCAGCTATGGTTGCTCTCGCCAAGGCGCAGCAGCCGGAGGCTTTGGCCAGTGCCGAGCTGCCGCTCAATCTGGAAGCCCTGCGCGGCCAAGTGAACGCCGGCCTCGTTGCAACCATCCATTTGCCGCCCGAAGACAGCGGGGAGGCAGTGGATTTCGACTATGTGCTGAACGGCACCGTAGCCGGCTTTGGCAGCGCCGAACCTATTCAGGATCGCACGATCGGCAATGGGCAGCTGGCGTTCAGCGCCTCCCAGGATGGCTATCAGTTGGGCGGCACTGCCGAGATCGACGGCATGGCGGCAGAAGTGGAGATCGCCGGCACGCCTACTACTGACCCTCAGTTCCGTCTTTCATCGACCATCGATGTTGCCGATCTGAGCAAGATGGGATTCGACGCTTCTGACTTTTTGAGCGGCAAGGTTCGTTTCGTGGCGCAGCCCATGCCAGACGGAGCGATCCAGATGGCGGTGGACCTGCAAGATGCCGCAGTTACGCTCAAGGACATCGGCATCACCAAGGACCGCGGAACGGCAGGCACGGTCAGCGCCACCATCCGTCAGGCTGAAGCCATTACCGAGCTGACAGCGATCGACCTGTCATTCGGCACTGTAAGGGCGCAAGGCGATATCACCTTCGATGCTGAAAAGGGTCTGCAGTCGGCTAAGTTCGCCCAGTTCGGCTTGAGCGACGGAGATAGTGCGCAACTCAACGTTGCGCCCATCGATGGTGGTTACGCGGTCGAGGTCCGCGGCGCCCAGCTTGATCTTAAGCCGATGCTGCGCCAGTTCTTCGGCCTCGGCGAAGGCTCGGGCGGCGTACAGGCGACGCAGATCACCCAAACCTTGTCCCTGGACGTGCAACTCGATCGAGCGCTTGGCTACTACGCAACGACCGCGTTCAACCTCGATTTGGACCTGCTCCTCCGAGGCACCGACATGCGACGCGCCAACATGACGGCGCAGTTCAGCGACGGTAATGCGATCTCCATCACCACCAATCCCGCACCGAAGGGGCGCACCCTAAGCGTGGCGTTCAACGATGCCGGGACCATCCTGCGTCTGCTCGGTGTCTACTCTCAGCTAGCTGGAGGAACTGGCAGCCTTGTCCTCACCACGAACAGCGATGCCAAGGCCGAGATTGGCCAATTGCTGATGCGCGGCTTTGCGATCGTTGATGAAGACAATGTTGCCGAGGTCCTGGGCAATCACTCCAACTCGCGTGCTGCAATCGCCGCTCAGAATCGCCTCGACTTCGACGTCGCCCAGGTTGATTTCCTTCGCCGCTCGGATCGCGTCGAAGTCGCCAATGCCATGCTGACCGGCGCTACTGTCGGCGGCACGATGCGGGGCTTTATTTATACTGACAAGCGGGAATATGACCTCACCGGCACCTATGTCCCGCTCTTTGGCCTTAACAGTGCCTTCCAGAAGATCCCTCTCCTAGGGCCTCTGCTCGGCGGTCGCGATGGAGAGGGGCTGGTCGGGGTCACCTTCGCCGTCAAGGGCGCGCTCGACAATCCGCAGTTCCGGATCAACCCCTTGTCGGCTCTGGTGCCCGGCGCTTTCCGCGAGCTGTTCGAATTTCGCGCCAAGGAACAGCCGCCTGCCCAATAAGGAGCGGCCACGCGGGCAGCAGTTGAATTTCGCAGCAGCCCAGTGCAAATCAAGCCGGCAACCAAATACGCGGATAACTCGTGACCACTCCCAGACTGCCTGAAGACTGCCAATCCAAAGACGATGTGCGCGCTGAGATCGATCGCGTCGATCAGGCCTTGCTGAGCCTGTTTGCCGAGCGTCACCGCTATGTCACCCGTATGGCCGAGATCAAGACGGACCCGCATGAGGCTCGTGATCCGGCCCGGATCGAAGCCGTTATCGCGAAGGTGCGTGAACGCAGTTTGGCACTTGATCTTGACGAGGATCAGGCCGAACTTGTGTGGCGGACCCTGATCGATTGGAACATCAATTACGAGAAGGGCATCATCGCGGCCCGGCGCCGCGGCTGAAGGCTGTTGCATGGCGGCCTTTCGCAGAAGGGGAGGTCCTATGTTGGTCACCACCATTCGCAAGGCAGAAAGAGCGGACGTTGCTCGGCTGGCGGACATCGCCTTCAGGGCTTGGGAAAGCGGCATCCTGCCGCTCCTGCGCGATCAACCCGGCTTGCGGGAGGCTGAGCGGCGGAGGCTGGCGCAGGCCGTCACGGAACAGATCAACCGCATCATCGTGGCCGTTGTCGACGGCGTGCCCGTCGCCTGGTGCTCACGGTCCAGCCGGCGCGCCTATATTCCTTATCTCTTCGTTGCTCCGGAACTGCAGGGGCATGGGCTCGGCTCATTGCTCCTCAAACGGATGGAGTCGCTGCTGGAGCTAGAAGGGGCAGAGCGTGTTCATCTCGAAACGCCTGCCGACAATGTGCGCGCCGTGCGGTTCTATGAACGTCAAGGCTATCGCATATTGGCGCTGCGCCCGGACAGCCGCGCCACGCATGATCCGTTCCTCAGCGTGCATCTGGAAAAGCGCCTGCGGCCCTTTGATGGTCCTATCGACGACGAGGACTAGTCTCCGTCATAGCTTCCAGCCATTGCATCCACCATGTCTTCCCACTATGCGTTTGGGCAAGCCAAGCCTTGCCTTCTAGGACTCGCAATTGACTATTATCGACACGCGCACGCCAAACCCCAAGAGCTTCATCTCCGGTTCGACTGGTGATTGGGAAGTGATCATCGGCATGGAGGTGCATGCCCAGGTCACATCCGAAAGTAAGCTCTTCTCCGGCTCGTCGACGGAATTTGGCAATCCGCCGAACTCCAATGTGTCTTTCGTGGATGCGGCGATGCCTGGCATGCTGCCCACCATCAACGAGGAATGCGTGCGCCAGGCTGTCCGAACCGGTCTCGGGCTAAAGGCCGTCATCAACAAGCGCAGCGTTTTCGACAGGAAGAACTATTTCTATCCAGACCTGCCCCAGGGCTACCAGATCTCCCAGTTCAAGGACCCGATCGTGGGCGGGGGCAAGGTCTTGCTCGATATGTCTTATGGCACGATCGAGATCGGTATCGAGCGCCTCCATCTTGAGCAGGATGCCGGCAAGTCGATTCACGACCAGCACCCGAATATGAGCTTTGTGGACCTCAACCGGTCCGGTGTCGCGCTGATGGAAATCGTCAGCAAGCCCGACCTCCGCTCGGCGGAGGAAGCCAAGGAATACCTGAGCAAGCTGCGCTCCATCTTGCGCTATTTGGGTACGTGCGACGGCAATATGGAGCAGGGCTCCATGCGTGCCGACGTCAACGTCTCCGTGCGCCGCCCAGGGGGTGAGTTCGGCACCAGATGTGAAATCAAGAACGTCAATTCCATCCGCTTCGCTGGCCAGGCCATCGAATTCGAGGCGCGGCGCCAGATCGACATTTTGGAAGATGGCGGCGTGGTCGATCAGGAAACGCGCCTGTTCGATCCCAAGCTGGGCGAAACCCGATCCATGCGCTCCAAGGAAGAAGCGCATGACTATCGCTACTTCCCTGATCCAGACCTCCTGCCGCTGGAATTCGACGATGCCTTTGTCTCGACTCTGGCCGAGAACTTGCCCGAGCTGCCGGATGAGAAGAAGGCCCGTTTCATCTCAGACTTCGGCGTCACGCCTTATGATGCCATGGTGCTGACGCTGGATCGGGAAACGGCCGACTATTTCGAGTCGGTGGTCGCTTTTGGCGGCACCAATCGGGACGGCAAGGCCGTCGCCAACATGCTCAACGCAGACGTTGCTGCCTATGCCAATAGCCAAGGTCTTGCCGTTTGGGAAACCCACCTCAAGCCAGGACAGATTGCTGGCATTGTGGACCTGGTTGCGGCCGGAACGATCTCCAGCAAGATTGCCAAGGATTTGCTCCAGGTGATCATCGCGGAAGAACCCGAGGGCGATCCGGCCGAGATCGTAGAACGGCGCGGCATGAAGCAGGTGACCGATCTTGGGGCTATCGAAAAGATCGTTGACGAGATCATTGCGGCCAATCCCGATCAGGTCGCCAAGGTGCTTGCAAAACCAACGATGATCGGCTGGTTCGTCGGTCAGGCGATGAAAGCCTCGGGGGGCAAGGCTAACCCGCAGGCCTTGAACGAGCTGATGAAAAAGAAGCTCAACATCGAATAACAAACGGGCGGATCAATCAGTAAGATTGGTCCGCCTCTTCTTCGAAGCGCTCAAGCGCGCAGTGGTTGCCCTGGATCGGGAGCCGGCTGACCCGGTGTGGGGTCCTCTACCGGTTCGGGAACATTGGGCAACTCGTCAGGCCCGGTTGGCACCGGATCTATCGGCTGCGGCTGCTCGGGCATGGGCGGAACGTCCGGCGTCGGCACCGGTTCGATTTCTGGCATCTGGGTCATTTCAGGTCCTCTCGAAGCAAACGAGATGCCCCGGCGCAGCGTTCCATGCTCAAGCTTGCGCTGGCCGCCACAGCTTGCCGATGCGTCCGTCGATCAGCAGCAGTCCCCCGAAGATCACCAGCATGCCCAGGATTTGGATTGGCAGCACGGTTTCACCGAGCAGCGTGATGCCCAGAATAATGGCAGAGATCGGAGCGATGAAGGTCGTTGTGGCGAAGTTTGTGGCGCCCACACGCGGCAGCACGCGATACATGATCTGGAATGTGAAGGCGGTCGACACGAGCCCTATGGCCAGTGCCGCTAACCAGGTTTCCATCCGCGTCACCACCGGCTCACCTTCAACCAAGAAGGCAATGGGCACGGACACAACAGCTGCGCCCGTCAAAGCAATCGATGCCAATGCGGTCGGCTCGATAGCCTTGAAACTGCGCGTTGTGTTGAGCGATACTGCATAGCAGACGGTTGCCAAGAGGCAGGCGCCCACGGCCCACAGCTGTGAATTGCCTCCAGACGCCAGGGCCGGCGAGGCCAGGATTGCGGCACCGGCGAAGCCGACGACCACGCCTGCGCTCTTGGTGCGGCTGGCTTTCTCGCCACCGACCCAGAAGTGACTGACGATCACCGTCATGATCGGCGTAAGCGCATTGACGATGGCCGCTACCCCACTGGCCAGATGCGCCTGAGCCAACGGAAAGAGGGCAAAGGGAAGTGCATAGGCAAGGACGCCAAGCGCACCCAGCTTGAACCACAAAGAAGGTGAGCGGGGAATCGGCTTGCGCAGGGCGAACATCACCGCCCAGCATCCCGCCGCGCCGATCGCCACCCGGAAAGAAGTCACCCAAAGCGGACCGATCTCGCGGATCAGCACGGCATTGAATATAAACGAGCAACCCCAGATAGCGCCCAAGAACACGATCCAAAACCAGTCGCGTCGATCCATGCGTGCCTCCCGAAAGTCGCGACCATATGCGCGCACCGAACGGTGGTCGAACCGATTTTGACGATGGGTGCTATCAATGATGGTGATGGGCTCTGCCTGATCGCAAGCCGTCGCGCCTAGTACCGCAGCGACACCAACTGGCCACTAGACCATTCGATCTGCCCAGACAAATCCAGCTCCAGCAACAGCATCTGCATGCTCGAGGCACTGAGCCCCGATTGGCGGACAAGCTCGTCTACCTCCACCGGCGTCGCGCTCAGTGACGAGAGCAAGCGGGATCGGTCATCCTCGTTGGGCGGCGCTTCTGGCAGCAAATTGGGTTCCCAATCCCTGTCGAACAAGGCGCTGCGCGAAGGATCGGCGCTGCCCAGTGTTTCGACGATATCATCAACATTGGTGATCAGCTTGGCGCCTTGCTGGATCAGCAGATTGCCGCCTTCAGCACGCGGGTCGAGCGGCGACCCCGGAAGAGCGAACACATCTCGATTCTGCTCGAGTGCCAGCCGCGCCGTTATCAGCGAGCCAGAACGCTTGGCTGCTTCCACCACGACAATGCCCAGCGACAAACCCGACACTAGGCGATTGCGTCGGGGAAAGTCTCGTGCCCGCGGCTCCCAGCCCAGCGGCATTTCGGTCAGGAGCACGCCTCCACTGTCCAGAATGTCATGAGCCAGAGGAATGTTTTCGTCAGGATAGATCTTGTCAAAGCCGCCGGCCAAGACGGCAATGGTCCCGCTGGCAAGACTTGCCCTGTGTGCTGCCGTGTCTATGCCGCGGGCAAGGCCTGAGACCACTGTGTAGCCTCTCTCACCCAAGCCGCTCGCCAGCAGCCGCGTCATCTTGATCCCTGCTGATGAGGCATTGCGCGCGCCGACGATACCGACGGTGCGCTGCCAATCGACGTTGTCGCCGCCGGCCAAGGTCAGGACTGGCGGTGCGGCGGGAATGAAGTGCAGCAGGGGAGGGTACTCGGGCTCGCAGCTAGCGACAATGCGAGCGCCATATCGCTCCAAACCCGCGATCTCGTCCTCGGCGGCCGCCTGGCTCATGATCCGGACGGCCTTGCCGGTGCGTTTCACCAGGTCAGGGAGGGCGCTGAGCGCGGCCTGGGCTGTCTCGAAGCGGTTGAGCAATTGCCGGAACGTTGCCGGTCCGACGTTTTCCGTGCGGATCAGGCGCAGCCAGGCAATCCGCTCGGCTGGGTCCAGATGCTTCCCCTCAGGCCAACGTGCCAAGCTAGACTGCCTTCTTGCCAGACCCGATCGTCGGCTCGGTGCCGGCAATCAGCCGGGCTATGTTCGTGCGGTGTTGATAGAAAAGCAGCACGGCAAGTACGGAAACGGTGCCCGCCAGCCACTCATCAACAAAGACATAGGCAAAGATCGGTGCCGTGGCGGCGGCAGTCAGCGCCGCCAGTGACGACATCTTGCGCGTGAAGGCGATCAACAGCCAAACTGCGCAGAAGATGAGCCCAACGGGCCAGCTTAGCGCCAGGAGCGAGCCGATCATCACGGCGACACCTTTGCCGCCTTTGAAGTTGAGCCAGACCGGAAAGCAATGCCCGGCAAAAACAGCGATGGCCGCAAGGTAGAGCGGCCAGGCTGCAGCGCCGCCCACCGGAACGCCTGGATTGCTGAGGAGGGTACGGGTGACGAGAACGGCGACAACCGCCTTGCCGGCGTCCAGCAACAATGTTGCGGCGGCAAGCGGCTTGTTGCCGGTTCGAAGGACGTTCGTCGCGCCGATATTGCCCGAGCCGATGGAGCGGATGTCTCCCAGCCCGGCGGCACGTGTCAGCAGGAGGCCAAACGGAATGGACCCGAACAAATAAGCGATGAGCAGCGTGAGGATTGCACCAGCCACGCTCGAGCCGCCCATGACCCAGGACGCAAACACGGGAACGGAGCTGTCAGTCATGGCCTTGCTTCTCCTCGCTATGCGTGTGCACGGTTTGCCCGCCCACGATGGTTCGCATCACCTTGCCAGCAAGCCGCGCCCCTTCAAAGCTCGTATTGCGGGAACGCGAACGAATATCGCGTTCGCTGACCTGCCAGGGGTAATCGATATCAAACAGGATCAGGTCGGCCGGAGCGCCAGGCGCGATCCTGCCGCTCGGCAGCCCGAGAATATCTGCCGGCCTGCTCGTCATGGCACGCAGCACCGTCAGCAGGTCCACATCGCCAGAATGAACAAGGCGCAAGGCTGCGGCAAGCAGCGTTTCAAGCCCTATCGCGCCATCCGAAGCTTCCGCGAATGGCTGGCGCTTGACTTCCGTGTCTTGCGGATCGTGATCCGAATGAATGGTGTCGATTGCTCCGCTGCGCAGCCCCTCGATCACCGCCTGCCGGTCATCTTCCGAACGGAGAGGCGTCGATAGCTTGAAGAACGTGCGGTAGCGCCCGATGTCGTTCTCGTTAAGCGCCAGATTGTTGATCGACACCCCGGCGGTAACATGGCGGTTACGCTTCTTGGCTGTGGCGATCAGTTCAACAGAAGCTGCGCACGAAGTCTGTGCCGCGTGGTACTTCACACCCGTCAGCGCTGCCAACTGCAGGTCACGCGCAAGGGGGATGGTCTCTGCCTCGCGCGGTATGCCCTTGAGGCCCAGCACGGTCGCAAACAAACCCTCATTCATCACTCCATCACCGACCAGGCTCTTATCGGCAAGATGATGAACAACCAGCATGCCATAGTTGGCAGCGTAACTCATGACCGTGCGGAGCATGGCGCTCGATTGAATGGAGTGCCGCCCATCGGTGAGGCAAACAGCGCCAGCCTCCTGGAGCAAGCCGAACTCGGTGAGTTCCTGTCCTGCCAAGCCCTTGGTGATCGCCGCGGCAGGCAGAACATTGACCTTGCTAGTCGCCTTGGCCCGGCGAAGGAGGAAATCCACCAGGGCACCGTCGTCCACCACAGGTGCCGTATCCGGCATCATCACAAAGCTTGTGACACCTCCGGCAGCAGCCGCGTCGCCGGCTGATTGAAGCGTTTCGCGATATTCCTTGCCAGGCTCCCCGGTGAAAACGCGCATGTCGATGAGGCCAGGAGAAAGAATCAGCCCCTTGGCGTCTATGACCTCTGCGCCGTCCGGAACAGCGATCGGACCACCATAAACCACGTCCGAAATAAGGCCGTCCTGCATCAGCACCGCACCGGCGGCGTCCTTGCTCGTTGCCGGATCGACGATACGGGCATTCTCGATCAGAAGTGGTCGGGTCACGGCTCGTTCCTCGCTGGCAGCAAGGCATCGAGCACCGCCATACGCACGGCGACGCCCATCTCCACCTGGTCCGTGATCACCGAGGCTGGGCCATCCGCGATGGCGGGATCAATCTCGACCCCGCGGTTCATTGGCCCTGGATGCATGACGATGACATCCGGCTTCGCATGGCTCAGCTTTTCTGCATCGAGCCCATAGAACCGATAGTACTCGCGCACAGAGGGGATCATCTTGCCATTGGCGCGCTCATGCTGAAGCCGCAGCATCATCACGACATCAACATCCCTGAGCCCGCTCCGCATGTCGGTAAACACTTCCGTGGCCAACTGCTCGATGCCTGCCGGGAGGAGGTTGCGCGGCGCGATCACACGCGTGCGCACGTTCAAAGCGCCGAGTAGCAAAAGATTGGACCGGACCACTCGCGAATTAGCGATGTCGCCACAGATCGCCACGGTCAGCCCGGCAATCCGTCCCTTGTGGTTGCGAATGGTCAGCGCATCGAGCAGCGCCTGCGTTGGATGCTCATGCGCTCCATCGCCCGCATTGACCACCGCGCAGCCCACTTTCTGGCTCAGCAATTCAACCGCGCCGGCCGCGGAGTGGCGCACCACAATCACGTCGGGCCGCATGGCATTCAGCGTTGCCGCCGTGTCGATCAGCGTTTCACCCTTGCTGACAGAACTGGACTTAACTGACATGTTCATCACCAACGCGCCCAGGCGCTTGCCGGCAATCTCGAACGATCCTTGCGTGCGCGTCGAAGGCTCGAAGAACAAGTTGATCTGCGTCTTGCCCGAGAGGGTAGGGTGGGACTTGCGCTCTTGCCGGCTCACCGGCACCATGCGCTCGGCACGATCCAGCAGGTCGATGATCTCGTGCTGCTTGAGATCGGCAATGGATAAGAGATGCTTTTGATTGAATGGAGGAAAGTCGCCGGACGGACCGGCCGGCGTAGTTGAAGCTGTCGCCGCTCGTGCTTGGGCCATGTGCTCCCATTCCCGCTATTTGCTGCGGTCTAGCGGACCAGCCGTTGCTCTTCAACCCTAGTTTGCTTTATCCCCTGCGCAACCGGTCAAGGGCGCCCTGAAGGATGTAGCTCGCCGCCAGCTTGTCGACCACCTCGGCCCGCCGGTCACGCCGCAGGTCGGCCTCGATCATCATCCGCGTCACTGCCGATGTTGATAGTCGCTCATCCCAGAACGCAATGGGCAGGCTGATGCGCTGCCCCAGGCTGCGCGCAAACGCCCGCGTCGATTGCACCCTTGGCCCTTCCGAGCCGTCCATGTTGAGCGGCAGGCCAAGCACAATGGCGACAATCTGGTTTTCGGCAATAAGCTGGTCGATCCGCTCGGCATCCTTCGTGAACTTGGTCCGCTTGATCGTTTCCAGCGGGCTGGCCGAGTACCGCATCGCATCGGAAACAGCCACGCCGATGGTCTTGGTGCCCAGGTCGAGACCGAGGATCCGGCCAGTTGGAGGAATAAGCTCAAGCGGGTTGGCAGAGTTATCGATCATGGAAAGCTCGCTTGCCAGGTTGCAGCCGTCCTATAGGGTGCGCTGCATTTTGGCGACAGGAAACCGGCATGAAACTCACCTGGTTCGGCGAAGACACTGTTCGGGTCCATACGGGTGGTGCGATACTTGTTTTCGGTGCGGATCGTGCGCCCCCAGATATTGACGCCGCGGAACTGATCTCGGGTGCCGACCGGGTAGTCGCAAGTGCTGAGCTCGACTCGGTCCAGCTGCTTGACTGGCGACCGCGCGCTCCCAAGCGGCTCCTCGACGGGCAGGAACAATCATTGGTGCAGGTCTGGTCCGCCGCGCCGCACGGAATCGTTGTCGATGCTATGGGTGAGCCTCCCTTGCTGCTATTTCCTTTCGACATCCCCCAGCTCGGCCGGTGGGCGGAGCAGGCCGTTGTCTTGCTAGCTGGAAGCGGCGAAGAGTTGGCCCGACTGGGGCTCGGCATCCTTGCTCAGCGTTCCCCGCGCCTCCTAGCTCTCGCCAGTGACGACGACGCCTTGGACTATGCCATACCGAAACTGCGCGACGTGCTGGATGGTACCGGTCTCGTCGCCGTCGAACGAGGCTTGGCCCTGGAAGTCTGATGCGTCGCATCAGCCATTTTCATTGTCTTTTTGTCGGCGCCATTGCTAATACCCAACGGAATAAGCCTTGCCGTTGGAGTTCTTGATGTCTGTCGACGCTGCCACCGTTAAGCGCATCGCGCGCCTTGCCCGTATCCGCATCGAGGAAAACGAGGTCGCCGGCTATCAAAGCGAGCTCAACGCCATTCTGGGCTTTGTCGAGCAGCTGCAGGAGGTCGATGTGCAGGGCGTTGAGCCGATGACGTCGGTGACACCGATGACCCTGCGCCGCCGTGACGATCAGATCACCGATGGCGGCTACGCTGAAAAGATCGTGGGCAATGCGCCCTTGTCTGAAGACAATTTCTTCATGGTGCCGAAGGTGGTCGAATAAGTGGCCATCTCGATCGCCATTGAAACGCCTCTTCAGGACGATGTACGCGCGCTCGTCGACCAATTGAACGCCCATTTGATTCCCCTGTCACCGCTTGAATTTCAGTTCAAGATGACCGTGGAACAGATGGCCGAGCCGCACACCACCTTGTTCGTCGCGCGCGATGACGGGGGCGAAGCCGTCGGCATGGGAGCGCTCAAGGTGCATTCGGCTGAGCTGGGCGAGGTCAAGCGCATGTACACGTTGCCCCGGGTGCGCGGCCAGCGTGTTGGCTCCGCGCTCCTGGCGTCGATTGTGGAACTCGCGCGCACCAAGCGCCTGAGCGTGCTCATGCTCGAGACCGGCACGGGTGACGGCATGGCCGAAGCGCATCGGCTTTATACCCGCAGCGGTTTTTCGGCGCGTGGCCCCTTCCTTGATTATCCCGACAGCGAATGGTCTGCATTCTTCGAACTGCCCCTGCGCACGGAGCAGCCTGCATGAACCGGACTCGCGGAACAGTTGTGCTCTTGGCAGCCTCCCTGCTAGCTGCAGCAGTTCCGCTCGCCGGAGCGCAAGAACTGACGATCGATCAGACCAAGCTCTATGTCAGCGATCCAGCTGCCTGTGAGCCGCTGGAGCAAAAAGGCCCTGATGCGTTCATGGATATGGACTTCCTGACCCTCTCGTTTGACAAGGGTATCCAGTCCATAGAGTTTCACTGCACTTTCTTCGACGTAAAGAGCCGCCCCTACAACAGCCACCTGTTTGTCAGCGCCGTCTGCGAGGCGCCTGGCGAAGTCTATCCCGATACGCTTTCGGTCAGCGCCTTCGATGAGAAAACCATTCAACTCGTGTCGAGCTACGGCTCAATGATGGCTCTCTCGGGCGCCTTTGAACCCTCGGATGCGACATCCGATCCGGGCGTAACTTTGTACCACCGCTGCGACAATCTGAGCGAGATACCCGTTGACTGATCTAACCAAGCTGAGCCTGGCCGATGCCCGCAAGGGCCTCTTCGACAAGAGCTTCACCTCGACTGAACTGACCGGCGCTTACCTGGCAGCTATCGAGGCGGCCAATCCGAGCCTCAATGCCTATGTCGCCGTTACGGGCGAGCAGGCTTTAGAAATGGCTAAGGCGAGTGACGAAAAGCTTAGCTCAGGGCAGGGCGGTCCGCTCGAAGGCATTCCGCTGGGGATCAAGGATCTATTTGGCACCAAGGGTGTGCATACCCAGGCAGCGAGCCACATCCTCGATGGCTTCAAGCCTGAATACGAATCGACCGTCACCAGCAATCTCTGGCGCGATGGCGCCGTCATGTTGGGCAAGCTCAACATGGACGAGTTTGCCATGGGGTCATCCAACGAGACCAGCTACTACGGTCCTGTCGTCAGCCCGTTCCGCGCCGAGGGCAGCAATGCCAACCTGGTCCCTGGTGGCTCGTCAGGCGGATCGGCAGCAGCTGTGTCCGCCTGGCTCTGCGCTGGGGCAACTGCGACCGACACGGGCGGCTCCATCCGCCAACCGGCCGCGTTCACCGGCACGGTCGGCATCAAGCCAACCTATGGTCGCTGCAGCCGCTGGGGCGTGGTTGCTTTCGCATCTTCGCTCGATCAGGCCGGGCCAATCGCGCGCACGGTAGAGGATACCGCCCTGCTGATGACCTCCATGTCGGGGTTCGATCCTAAGGATTCGACCAGCGTCGACATGGCCGTGCCCGATTTTGCCGCTGCCGTTGAGCGCGGGGTCAAGGGTTTGACCATCGGCGTTCCGCGTGAATACCGCATGGACGGCATGCCGGCCGAGATCGAAAAGCTCTGGAGCCAAGGCCTGGAATGGCTGAAGGCTGAAGGCGCAATGGTTCAGGATATTTCCTTGCCGCACACCAAGTACGCTCTGCCGGCCTACTACATTGTCGCGCCAGCCGAAGCGTCGTCCAACCTCGCGCGCTACGATGGGGTCAAGTATGGCCTTCGCGTCTCCGGCAAAGACATCACCGACATGTATGAACTCACCCGCGCTGCCGGCTTCGGCCGCGAGGTGAAGCGTCGCATCATGATCGGCACCTATGTGCTCTCCGCCGGCTATTTCGATGCCTACTACGTCAAGGCGCAAAAAGTGCGCACCTTGATCAAGCGCGACTTCGAGCAGGCCTTCAATGCTGGCGTCGACGCGATCCTCACCCCCGCTACGCCTTCCGCAGCCTTCGGTGTTGGCGATGAGGCTTTGGCTGCCGATCCCGTTGCCATGTACCTCAACGACGTTTTCACCGTCACCGTGAACATGGCCGGTTTGCCTGGCATTGCTGTCCCCGCCGGGAAGGATGCCAAGGGGCTCCCGCTTGGCCTGCAGCTGATCGGCAAGCCGTTCGATGAGGAAACCTTGTTTGCCGCTGCTCGTGTCATCGAGCGCAGCGCCGACATGGACTTCTCGCCAGCGCGGTGGTGGTAACTGCTTTCATCGGTGCCACTTGATCGTGGCGCCGATCCGCCCTACTTGCCAGCAATGCACAAATTGAAGCTGGTAGTGGATAAGCCACGGGTAGCGTCCGGGCCGACAAAGGTTTTGCCAATGGCCTCTGACATTTTCTCAACACTGGACTGGTCCGAGCCGCCCAAGGACATGAGCAAGCCTCTGCAGGCGCTCTGGTGGCTCAAGAAGGGCGGTTTGCGCGTGGGTCCCGAATGGGAGCAGGCGCACAACATCGTTCAGTCCATGGAAGGCGTTCAAGCCTTCGACTGGGTCCATGCCCTAATGCACTGGATCGAGGCTGACATGGGCAATGCCGATTATTGGTATCGCCGCGCGGGCAAGCGTCGTGCGACCGCCAGCGTCAGCGCCGAATGGGAGCACATCGCTGCAGCCCTGAGTGAAGTGACGAAGCACTAGGTCACAAATCAAGTCGCCAATTAGTGCGCCTGAACGCGAGCCGCTCAGGCGCACTCGACCTTAGATCGGCCTGATCAGCGCATGCCGCTTCTTGCCGACTGAAAGCTTGATGACGCCCTCTGGCAGCAGCGCATTGTCGCCCAGGTTGAGCTTGTCGTCCTCGATGACTGCATCGTTGACGCGAACGGCGCCTGATTGAACGTGTCGGCGTGCCTCGCCATTGGAGCCCGCCAACCCTGCCGTCACCAGCGCGGCCAGGATGCCGATCCCGCTTGCCAGCTCTGCATGGGTCACCTCGGCCGTCGGTAGGGACAGATCAATGGCGCCCGCCTCGAAAGTTTGGCGAGCCGTGTGTGACGCTTCCTCCGCCGCTGCACGGCCATGAACGATTGCCGTCACCTCGGTCGCCAGCACTTTTTTGGCTTCATTGATCTCGTTGCCGCCAAGCGCCCCGAGTTTCTCGATCTCACTCAAGGGCAAGCGCGTGAAGATCTTGAGGAACTTGACGACATCGGCATCCTCCGTGTTCCGGAAGTATTGCCAGAAGTCGTAGGGGCTGAAGAGATCGCCATTGAGCCAAACAGCGCCCGAGGCCGACTTGCCCATCTTCTCGCCGCTCGCCTTGGTCAAGAGTGGCGTGGTCAAGGCATAGAGCTGCTCGCCGCCCAAGCGGTGGTTGAGGTCGACACCATTGATGATATTGCCCCACTGGTCCGACCCACCCATCTGCAGCACCGTGCCATATCGCCGGTTAAGCTCGGTGAAGTCATAGCCCTGCATGATCATGTAGTTGAATTCGAGGAAGCTCAGCGACTGCTCGCGATCCAGCCGTAGCTTCACCGAATCAAAGCTCAGCATGCGGTTGACCGAGAAGTGCCGGCCGACATCGCGCAGGAACTCGATGTAGTTGAGCTTCAAAAGCCAATCGGCATTGTTGACCATGATGGCCGGATTGGAACCCTCGTAGTTGAGGATGTTGCCGTAGACCTTCTTGATGCCTTCGATATTGGCGGCGATCTGTTCGACGGTCAGGAGCTTGCGCTGGTCATCCCGAAACGATGGATCGCCCACCATGGACGTGCCGCCGCCCATCAGGCTGATCGCCTTGTGGCCGGTTTCCTGCAGCCAGTAGAGCATGGTGACGGTGATCAGGTTGCCGATATGGATCGACGTGGCCGTCGCGTCATAGCCCACATAGCCACAGATCGGGCCCTTGAGGGCAAGCGCATCGAGCCCCTCGGGGTCTGATATCTGGTGGATGAAGCCGCGTTCGTCGAGCACGCGGAGGAAGTCTGATTTGAACTTGGTCATAGGACAATCACTGAGGTTTTTGAGACCTCATGGTGAGCTTGTCGAACCACGAGGTCGGGGCAAGAGGGACCCCGTCCTTCGACGGGCTCAGGATGAGGTCCCTTCCAACAGATCGCGGTGTTGCGCTCTCTTAGCGCCCGCCGCCGGCGGCGATCTCCTGCCGGCGACGGTCGAGATAATCCGCACAACGCGTGGTCAATTCGTCGATCTTGCCCTCGAAGAAATGGTTGGCGCCTTCCACAATCTGCTGCTCGATGGTGATGCCCTTCTGCGTCTTGAGCTTGTCCACCAGCTTCTGCACCGAGTTTGGCGGCGCCACGCGGTCCTTGTCGCCGTGGATGATCAAGCCGGACGACGGGCAGGGCGCCAGGAACGAGAAGTCGTAGAGGTTCTCCGGCGGCGCAACAGAGATAAATCCCTCGACCTCCGGCCGCCGCATCAGCAGCTGCATGCCGATCCAGGCGCCAAACGAAAACCCGGCAATCCAGCAGCCGCGCGACTCGCGATTGATGACCTGCAGCCAGTCGAGCGCCGAGGCCGCATCCGAGAGCTCGCCCACGCCATGGTCGAACAAGCCCTGGCTGCGGCCGACACCGCGGGAGTTGAACCGCAGCACGGCGAAACCGCGCTGGGCGAACATGTAGAAGAGATTATAGACGATCTGGTTGTTCATCGTCCCGCCGAACTGCGGGTGGGGATGCAGCACGATGGCTATGGGAGCATTCGGCTCCTTGCCCGGCTGGTACCGACCTTCCAGACGGCCTTCCGGCCCGTTGAAAATCACTTCTGGCATGACACTTGTTCTTCCGGCCCTGGTTGGCTCTGTTGGTGAGATTTCGCTCGCGCTTGTGGCAGACCCAGGCGGCTTGACTAAGCCGATGCCCGTCCCTAAAACAGGGTCGCAAAATCTAGTTTAGAATAATTCGAAACTTGGTTTTTGGCCTTTGCAGGCCAGCAAGAGCGCCCCTTGTAATGAATCTGGGCGTCGAATTTCAAGAAGTGTTTGGAGCCAGGGGCGTCACACCGCCCGGCTTTGGACATGGAAGCTATGAACGGCGTGCATGCGCGCAGGAACATCGATGAGCAGACCGGCGATCTATCTTGATCATAATGCCGCGTCCCCGCTTTTGCCGGAGGCGCGGGATGCGCTCGTCTCGGCGCTGGAGCTCACCGGCAATCCATCGTCCGTTCATGCCCACGGTCGCGCCCTGCGCAACGTCCTCGACACCGCGCGTAGCCAGGTGGCAGCTCTCGCCGGCGCAGAACGCAAGCAGGTGGTATTCACCGGCTCCGCAACCGAAGCGATCACCCAGGCTATTGTGGGCGGCTCGAAGACCTTCGGCTCCACCGCCATCGTCATCAGCGCGGGTGAGCACGCGGCCGTCGCAAAGGCTGCCGAAGCCACCGGCCTGCCAGTGAAGACCATCGGTCTGCTGCCTGATGGCAGCATTGATCTTGCCCAGCTCGAGCAGATTGTTGCAACGGCCGAGGGCAACCTGCTTGTGGCGATGCATTGGGTCAACAACGAAACCGGCGTGGTCCAGCCGATAGGCCGCATCAATGCCCTGGTCGGCCCCACGCGTCACACTCTGTTTATCGATGCGGTCCAGGCTTTCGGCAAGCTGGAGCTGGATTTCGCAGCTACGGCACCCGATATGATGGCTGTGAGCGGTCACAAGATCGGCGCTCCGGCCGGGGCAGGGGCTCTGCTCGTCAAGAGCCATGCAGACCTGGTTCGGCTCGTTCCCGGCGGCGGCCAGGAGCAGGGGCGACGTGGTGGCACGGAGGCTGTTGCTGTGATTGCAGCGTTCGGTGCGGCCGCGCAGGCGATCGCCGGCCGCTACGCAGCGGCCGATGTGCCTGGCCTCACGGCCCGGCTCGAAGCGGACCTAAGGGCAATTGCGCCCGATGTTGTGGTGTTTGGCGACAACCGGCTCGGGAACACCACGAACTTCGCCGTTCCGGGCATCAAGAACGCAACGGCGATGATGGCGCTGGACCTTTTGGGGCTGTCTGTGTCGTCGGGTTCGGCTTGTTCGTCGGGCAAGGTGGGCCCCAGCCATGTGCTGGCCGCCATGGGCGTCGCCCCAGAACTGGCCGAGTGCGCGCTGCGTATAAGCCTGGGCTGGAATTCGACTGAAGCTGATGTGCAGGCGTTCATCGCCGGATTTCAATCGCTCCTTGAGCGCCATCGGGCGCGGCAGGGGCAGGCAGCCTGAGGGCTGCAGTTTAGACGGCTCGCGGCGACCTTGAATCGCCACCGGGCATATAGGAGAAGCCGAATGGCCGACTACGACATCCCGACGCTTAAGGAAAACATCGACCGCGCTACCGTGGATTCCGTTCTGGCGCTCGACGTCGACAAGTACAAGTACGGGTTCGAAACCGACATCGAGTCTGATAAGGCTCCCAAGGGCCTGAGCGAAGACACTGTGCGGTTTATTTCTGCCAAGAAGAATGAGCCTGAATGGATGCTGGAATGGCGGCTTGAGGCCTATCGCCGCTTCCTCACCATGACCGAACCGACCTGGGCCAAGGTGCACTATCCGCAAATCGACTTGCAGGACATGTACTACTACGCCGCTCCCAAGTCCTCACCTGCGCCCAAGAGCCTGGATGAGGTCGATCCTGCGCTGATCGCGATGTACGACAAGCTGGGCGTTCCGCTGAAGGAACGCGAGATCCTCGCCGGCGTCGAGCGCCCGAAGGTGGCGGTGGACGCCGTAATGGACTCCGTTTCGGTGGTCACCACCTTCCGCGAAGAGCTGGCTAAGGTCGGCATCATCTTCTGCTCGATTTCTGAAGCCATTCGTGAGCATCCCGAACTGGTGCAGAAGTATCTGGCGTCCGTTGTTCCGGTCACCGACAATTACTATGCGACACTGAACTCGGCTGTCTTCACTGATGGCTCGTTCGTTTACATCCCCAAGGGCGTTCGCTGCCCCATGGAGTTGTCGACTTATTTCCGCATCAATGAAAAGAAGACCGGCCAGTTCGAGCGGACGCTGATCATTGCCGAAGCCGACAGCTATGTGAGCTACCTCGAAGGCTGCACGGCCCCCATGCGCGATGAAGCCCAGTTGCACGCGGCGGTCGTGGAACTGGTCGCGCTCGACAATGCCGAGATCAAGTACTCCACCGTCCAGAACTGGTACCCCGGCGACAAGGACGGCAAGGGCGGCATCTATAACTTCGTCACCAAGCGTGGCGATTGCCGTGGCGTGAACAGCAAGATCTCCTGGACCCAGGTCGAGACCGGCTCAGCCATCACCTGGAAGTATCCCGGCTGCATCCTGCGTGGCGACGGCTCGCGCGGCGAGTTTTATTCCATCGCGATCTCGAACGGCTACCAGCAGGTCGACAGCGGCACCAAGATGATCCACCTGGGCAAGAACACGTCCAGCCGCATCATCGCCAAGGGTATTGCGGCCGGGTTCTCAGACAATACTTATCGTGGCCAGGTTTCGGCTCATGCTAAGGCCAAGAACGCGCGCAACTTCACCCAGTGCGACTCGCTGCTGATCGGCGACAAGTGCGGTGCGCACACAGTGCCCTACATCGAATCGCGTAACGGCACGGCAGTGTTCGAGCACGAGGCGACCACCAGCAAGATCTCAGACGATCAGATGTTCTACTGCCAGCAGCGCGGCCTCAACGAAGAGGAAGCGGTGGCTCTGATCGTCAACGGCTTCGTGCGCGACGTGCTGCAGCATCTGCCCATGGAGTTCATGGTCGAAACCCAGAAGCTGATCTCGATCAGCCTCGAAGGCAGCGTGGGCTAAGACGCACAGTAGGCCTCATGGTGAGCTTGTCGAACCACGAGGCCGTGCCCGCATCCAACCACGACCTCGTCCTTCGACAAGCTCAGGATGAGGTTTACTGAGAGATTATCGGCAGGCGCCGAGCGGCGACGGCCCACACATTGGAGACTACGCAATGACCACACCCATCCTTGAAATCCGCAACCTTCACGCCCGCATCGAAGATCGCGAGATCCTCAAGGGCGTGAACCTCGTCATCCCTGCCGGTGAAGTCCATGCCGTCATGGGCCGCAACGGTTCGGGCAAGTCCACGCTGAGTTATGTGCTCGCCGGCAAGGAAGACTACGAAACCACCGAGGGTGAAGTTCTGCTCGACGGTGAGAACCTCCTCGAGATGGAGCCTGCCGAACGTGCGGCTGCGGGTCTCTTCCTGGCCTTCCAGTATCCGATTGAGATCCCGGGCGTGGCCACCATGACCTTCCTCAAGGCCGCCATGAACGCCCAGCGCAAGTCGCGCGGGGAAGGCGAGCTGTCCACGCCCGACTTTATGCGCGCAGTGAAGGCTGCTGGCACCGACCTCAATATCGATACGGACATGCTCAAGCGTCCGCTGAACGTCGGCTTCTCCGGCGGCGAAAAGAAGCGCGCCGAAGTGCTGCAGATGACGCTTCTCCAGCCCAAAATGTGCATCCTCGACGAAACCGACTCCGGCCTCGACATTGATGCGCTTCAGGTTGTCTCCAAGGGCGTCAACGCCTTGCGCGATGCAGGCCGCTCCATGCTGGTCATCACCCACTATCAGCGTCTGCTCAACCACATCGTTCCAGACGTCGTGCACGTCTTCTCCGACGGCAAGATCGTCGAAAGCGGCGACAAGGACCTTGCGCTCCAGCTCGAAGCCAAGGGCTATGCCGACTTCGATAACGCGGCGGCTTGATCCATGGCGTTTTCTGTTCCCGTCAGGCTTGGCGCTGCCGAAACAACGCTGATCGATCAACTCAAGAGCGTGGGCGCCGACGCGACCGCCGAGCGCATCAGCGTGGCTGGCCTACCCACCCGCCGCGTTGAATCCTACCACTACACCGATCTTAAGACCCTGCTGCGCGCCGTGCCGCCGCTCGTTGCTCGCAACGATACACTCGAGCTTGCCCTCAAAGCCGCCCCGGTCACGCTCCAGGTGGCTGGCGCTCATCGCATCATGATCACCAATGGCGTGGTGCCCGCGGACCTTTCCGCGCCTGCCGGAGTGACCGTCGGCAGCGCCGAGGGCGGCGTGCTCAGCAGCCGGGATGACGTCCTCGTGCATCTCAATACCGCATTCACGCGGCAGAGCCTGAGCTTGACCATCGATCAAACCATCGAGCAGGTCATCCAGATCGATCACCGCATCGAAGGCGAAGCCGCCCATGTCGCGGATGCCCTCAAAATCTTCGTGGCGGACGGTGCATCGGCCACGATCGTTGAAACCTTCTCCGGCTCGGAGTCGGCCCATATCGGCAATCATGCCGCCTACGTCGCGCTGGGCAAGGGCGCCAAGCTGATCCATGTCACCGTGGACCTTTCCACCCAATCGGCATCCCATTTCGCCACCAATGAATATCATTTAGCGGACAATGCCGAGCTTCGCACGCTGGTCATTCACGCTGGGGCAGGGCTCAGCCGCACTCACCTCTTCCCACGCTATGAGGGTTCTGGCGCGCACGGCAATATCACCGGCCTCAACCTTGTTGCCGATGGGCAGCACGCCGACATAACCATGGATGCGTCGCACGCCGTGCCGCACACCACCTCGCAGCCCTTGTTCAAGTCCATCGCTCGTGGCCGTGGCCGCGCGGTGGTGCAGGGCCGCCTGGTTGTTGCGCGCGATGCGCAAAAGACTGACGCCAAGCTCATGAGCCAGGGCTTGATGCTGTCCGACGAAGCCGAAATCCTTTCCAAGCCCGAGCTCGAAATCTATGCCGACGACGTCGTCTGCGGCCACGGCTCCACCTGCGGCAAGCTCGATGAAGACAGCCTTTTTTACCTGATGAGCCGCGGCATTCCGCAGGCCGAAGCCGAAACCATGCTGGTGCGCGGCTTCATCGAAGAACTCGTCGATCCGATCGAAGATGAAGGCCTGGCAGAAGCCTTGCACGGCGTCATCGATGGCTGGCTGTTGGGGAATTGAGATCGGCGGTGGGGCCTCTTCACCTCTCCCCACGGGGGAGAGGTCGGCGCGACAGCGCCGGGTGAGGGGGCCTTTACCAACCTGGTGTGGAGGAAGGCCCCCTCACCCGACCCAAGAGGGTCGACCTCTCCCCCAAGGGAGAGGTGACGAACGGAACTGAACCATGACCTTCGATCTCGAAAAAGTCCGCGCCGATTTCCCTATCCTCTCCGAGCAGATCCATGGGCGTCGGCTGGTGTATCTCGATAGCGGCGCTTCGGCCCAAAAGCCGGTGCAGGTGCTTGATCGCATGGACCACGCGTTCCGGCATGAATATGCCAATGTTCATCGCGGACTGCACACTCTGGCCAATCGAGCTACCGAAGCTTACGAAGGCGGCCGCCACGCCGTGCAGCGTTTCCTCAACGCCGCCCGACCTGAAGAGATCGTCTTCACCAAGTCGGCGACCGAGGCAATCAACCTCGTTGCCCAGTCTTTCGCCGGCCCACGCCTCAGCGAGGGCGATGAGATCGTCACCACGATCATGGAGCACCACTCCAACATCGTTCCCTGGCACTTTCATCGCGAACGCAAGGGCGCGGTGATCAAGTGGGTGGATGTTCGCGATGACGGCAGCCTCGATCTCGACGCCTTTGTTGCTGCACTCTCGCCCCGCACCCGCATGGTTGCGGTTACGCATATGAGTAACGTCCTGGGTACCATTACCCCGGTGAAGGACATCGTTGCGGCGGCGCATGCGAGGGGCATCCCGGTCCTCATCGATGGCTCGCAAGGGGCGGTGCACACGAAAGTCGACGTCCAGGATATCGACGCCGACTTCTATGTCATGACCGGCCACAAGCTTTATGGCCCGACCGGAATTGGCGTCCTTTACGGCAAGTACGAGCTCCTCGCCGAGATGCAGCCCTACCAGGGCGGCGGCGAGATGATCGACACCGTCACGACGGATGGCGTCACCTATAACGCTCCGCCCCATCGCTTTGAAGCCGGCACGCCGCCCATCGTTCAGGCCATCGGGCTCGGCCGCGCTCTCGAATACATGGACGAGCTCGGGCGCGAGACCATCGACGCCCACGAACATGCCGTGGCCGACTACGCCCAGGAGCGCCTCAGCCGCATCAACTCCCTGCGCCTGATCGGCACCGCTCCAGGCAAGAGCGGCATCTTTTCGTTTGAGATGAAAGGCGCCCATGCCCACGACGTTGCGACAATTCTCGACCGCTACGGCATTGCCGTTCGTGCCGGCACGCATTGCGCCATGCCTCTGCTAAACCGTTTCGGTGTCACCTCTACCTGCCGCGCCTCCTTCGCCCTATATAATGGCAAGGACGACGTGGACGCCCTGGTGGACGGCATTGAACGCGCCCAGAAATTTTTTGCCTGACCGCGAGGACCTCATGACCGACGAACCCCAAATCGCGCCAGCCCCGACCATTCCCGAGCCGCGCATCACGCCCAACGTTTCCGGCGAACTGCCTGAAGCGGAAGTTGAGCGCATCACCACCGACCTGATCGGCGCGCTCAAGACCGTCTATGATCCTGAAATCCCCGTCGACATCTACGAGCTTGGGCTGATCTACAAGGTCGACCTCGACGACAACCGCAACCTCACCATCGACATGACGCTAACCGCGCCTGGCTGCCCCGTGGCTGGCGAAATGCCCGGCTGGGTCGAGAACGCCGCGCGTGGCGTGGAGGGCATCCAGGATGTCAGCGTCAATATGGTCTTCGATCCGCCCTGGGATGCTTCCCGGATGAGCGAGGAAGCTCAAGTCGCGTTGAACTGGTGGTAAAGGGCGGCGTTACGCTCTATATATCGTGAAACGCCGATAAACGAGGTAGCTCCATGGCCTTCAAGATCATGTCCCTGACCGACGCTGCTGCCGAGCGGATCACGGAGATCATCGAAGACTCCGAGAAGCCAGTGATCGGCCTTCGCGTCGGCATCAAGAATGCTGGCTGCGCCGGCGTCTCCTACACCATGGACTACGTCACCGAGCCGGTGAAGGGCGATGACCACGTGACCGACAAGGGCGTCGATGTCTGGGTCGATCCCAAGGCAACCATGTACCTGCTGGGCACCGTCATGGATTTCGAGACCGCCAAGATGAGTTCGGGCTTCACCTTCAAGAACCCCAACCAGACCGGCGCCTGCGGCTGCGGCGAGAGCGTCACGCTCAAGGCCGCCGATCTCAAGGCCATAGCCGAAGCGCGCGCCACCGCCTGAGGGCCGTTGCGCGCCCGGAACATTTCGCCTATGGGGCAGGGGTCTGCCTAACCCCATTCGAGTTGCGCTATGACTGCCCTGCCTGCGGCCCTGACCATTGTTCCGCCGAACCATCCGCTCGTCGGCCGCGTGTCACCTCCGGGCAGCAAATCCATCACCAATCGCGCGCTGCTTCTGGCCGCTTTGGCAGAGGGAACAAGCCGGCTCACTGGCGCCCTCAAGAGCAAGGATACGACCCTCATGGCCGCCGCGCTGCGCCAGATGGGCGTGAGCGTGGAAGAGCCCGACGCAACGAGCTTCGTGGTCACCAGCAGCGGCCGACTCCAGCAGCCCGATGCCCCCCTTTTTCTCGGCAATGCCGGTACTGCCACCCGCTTTCTGACCGCCGCTGTGGCCACCGTCCAGGGCGAAGTCGTCGTGGATGGCGATGCCGAGATGCGCGTTCGCCCCATCGGTCCTCTGGTCACGGCCCTCCAGTCGCTCGGCATCGATGCGACGAGCCCCACCAATTGTCCGCCCGTTACCATCCGCGGCAACGGCACCTTCGGCAGCGGACGCGTCGAAATCGACGCCAGCCTCTCCAGCCAATACGTGTCCGCCCTCCTGATGGCTGCGCCCATGGGCAGCGGCCCCATCGAAGTAGCCCTGTCGGGAACGGACATCGGCGCCCGCGGCTATGTCGACCTGACCCTTGCGGCCATGCGCAGCTTCGGCGCCGTGGTCGAACAAACCGAACCGGGAACCTGGCTGGTAGAGCCGACGCGCTACAAGGCCACCGACTTCACCATCGAGCCAGATGCCTCGGCCGCCACTTACCTGTGGGCCGCAGAGGTGCTGACCGGCGGCAGCATTGATCTGGGCGTCGCCTCGGACGCCTTCACCCAGCCCGACGCCGCGGCACAGGCAGTGATCGCCCAATTCCCGTATATGCCGGCCGTTATCGACGGTTCGCAGATGCAGGACGCTGTGCCGACCCTGGCCGTCCTTGCCGCCTTCAACAACACCCCCGTCCGGTTCGTCGGCATCGGCAATCTGCGCGTCAAGGAAACGGACCGGATAAGGGCTGTCGCCAATGAGCTTTCGCGCATCCTGCCTGGCTTGGGAACGGAGGAGGGCGATGACCTGCTGGTCGCGTCAGACCCGAACCTGGGCCAGAAGCTCGCCGGTCGGAATGTATCGACACGCATCCAGACCTATCATGACCATCGCATTGCCATGAGTTTCGCGCTTGCGGGGCTCAAGATACCGGGTATCACGATCCTTGATCCGGCTTGCACCGGCAAGACCTACCCCGAATACTGGACCATGCTCCAAAGCCTGGGTGTAGAACTGACGCCGGCCAGCTAAGCCGCCGCGTTGGCATCTGCGCTGATTTTTTCGAGAACCCCGGCCAGCTCCAGCTCGCTGACCACACGGTTGCGCCCGGAACGCTTGGCACCATAAAGGCACCGGTCCGCCCGCTCGATCAGGGATCCGGCTGTATCGTCCGGATGGAACGTGGCTACGCCGAATGAAGCGGTGATGCGGCCTAGCTTTTCGTTGGTGGAGCGCTTGAGCAATTCCTTGGCCTGGATGGCCTTGCGGATGTTCTCGGCAGCGATTACCGCGCCAGCAAGGTCGGTCGAGGGCAGCACGGCCACGAACTCCTCGCCGCCGTAACGCGCAGCCAGGTCCTTGCCTTTGATGTTGGACTTGAGCGTCATGGCCACGAGCCGCAGCACCTGGTCGCCCGTCTGGTGCCCATAAGTGTCGTTGAAGCTTTTGAAGTGATCGATGTCGACGATGATCAGGCTCAGCAGCAGCCCACCGTTCTGGACGTCCTGGATCGCCTGGGCCAAGCCTTCGTCGAAGCTTTTGCGATTGGCTATCTTGGTCAGCGGATCAAGCAGGGATTCCCGCCGCACCTCATCGAGGTCCCGCTGCAGCCCGGCGATGTCTTCCCGCGAAGCCTGGAGCTTTTCTTCCAGCGATAGATTGGTCTGCTGCATCTGCAGCGTTTCCGCCAAGAGCCTTTGCGCCAGTGAGCGCATAGCTTCGGCTGAGATGTCCGCCCGCAAGTCCTCCGCAGCCGACTCCAGCGAACCCGAATAGGCATGGGCACTGCTCATGGCCTGGTCGATCGCTTCATGCACGGCTTCGATGCGCGCATGCATGCGCTCCGACACATCCGACATGCGGTCGCCGACATCGGACTTCAGAAACTCGTTATAGAGCGCCTCTGCCAGGTCCGCGGTCGGCGTGCCGCCGGATCGGAACAGGTCGTTAATGCGATGGTTCAGGCTTGGATTGACGCCGGTGCAGTAAGTGTAGAGCAGCTCATAGAAGTGCGGGTAAGGCGGAATGAAGCTGCGCCGCAGCAAATCAAACGCCGCATTGGCATAGCCAAGCGTTCTTCTGTATTCCTGCTCCGACACTTGTGTCCCTCACGCGCCGACAATCAGAATCAGCAAGATTACCTGCTGAAGAATTTCCCCATCTAATTATAGACATTGCAGAGTTAACGAACACAGAACCAATACTAAAAATTTATTGGCGCGAAGGCTGTGCTGCGGCCGACTAGCTGGCGATGCGCACCGGACGCAGCAAGAAAGCCGGGATCGGGCCGTCTTCCCCGAACGGAGAATTGTTCGGTGTCGGCGCATCCGCCTCGATGGTGTCCGCGGGCCGTGCTGTCCTTTGCCGTCCGCGCTTGGGCGTTGGCTCGACAGCGTTGCGCTGTTCCGCCGCCTTGGCGGGCGAGTCGACGCCTTCTTCGCTCGGAGCTGCTTCTGCTGCAGGTCGGGTCCGAGGTCCCCCACGACGTGAGCGCGTTGGCCGAGCCGCACGTTCTTCACCCGGCTCTTCCGCCGTCTTCGTCGCTGCTGCTGGCTCCAGCCAGTCGATCGGCTTCTGGATCAGCTTGATAATGGCGTCGAGGTGCTTGCCGTCGGCTGGCGCAACCAAGGTATAGGCGACGCCCAGCCGCCCCGCGCGACCAGTACGGCCGATGCGGTGCACATAGTCTTCGGCGTGCACAGGCACATCGAAGTTGAACACGTGGCTGACGGCTGGGATATCAAGACCGCGCGCCGCAACGTCGCTGGCAACAAGCAGCGTCAGGCGGTTGTTCTTGAACGCATCCAGCGTTTCCATGCGGCTCTTCTGGTCCATGTCGCCATGGAGGGCGCCGGCGCTGAAGCCATGCCGTTCCAAGGAGCGCGCCAGCGTTGCCACATCGCGCTTGCGATTACAGAAAATGATCGCATTGGTCAGCCCTTGCGCGCTGCGGATAAGATCGCGCAGCGAGGCGCGCTTCTCGTCCGGCTTGCTCGAAACCTTGACCAGCTTCTGGTCGATCGTATCGGCGGTCGAGGACGTGCGGGAAACCTGTACATGCACGGGATCGCGCAAGAACTTCTTGGTCAGCCGCTCGATTTCCGGAGACATGGTCGCCGAGAACAGCATCGTCTGGCGTCGCACAGGCAAGCGCGCACATATCTTCTCGATGTCGTCAATAAAGCCCATGTCGAGCATGCGGTCGGCTTCGTCGATCACCAGGATTTCAACACCCGTCAGGAGGATCTTGCCGCGATCGAACTGGTCGAGCAGCCGTCCTGGCGTGGCAATCAGCACATCCACCCCACGGTCCAGCTTCTTGTTCTGATCTTCGAACGACACGCCGCCAATGATCAGGGCCATCGAGATGCGATGGTTCTTGCCGTATTTCTCGAAGTTCTCCGAAACCTGCGCCGCCAGTTCACGCGTCGGCTCGAGGATAAGAGTGCGTGGCATGCGGGCGCGCGCCCGGCCGTTTTCCAGCAAGGTCAGCATGGGCAGCACAAACGAGGCCGTCTTGCCGGTGCCTGTCTGGGCGATACCGATCAAGTCCTTCTTGTTTAGAAGGTGGGGAATGGCCTGCGCCTGGATTTCAGTCGGCTTGCTGTAGCCGGCGGCGGTCACCGCATCGGTTACTTTGGTGGAAAGGCCAAGCCCGGAAAAATCGTCGCTCAAATCTGGTAATCCAAATCATCAAGGCAGCCGGTGCCAAGTCCGTATCGACTTATTCGAACGGTACACCGGTTCGGCAGTTGCGAGCATAACCTCTAAGTACGCTTATGCCCGCGAACTGGGTGGCCACCTGACGGGATGCAGCAAGTGCAAGAACGGCGGAATGGCCCTGAGGCAGGATCAGCAGCGGCAGGGATAAATATATCCGACCGTCACGCCTGACCTGCGCCAGCGGCGCGGAACATAACGCAAACCCTTTGTGTGTCAACATTCTTGCCGGTTTCGTGCTTAATTGCACAAACCGGAACAGTTAAATGTCGAGATCAGTCACGAAAGCAGCATTCGCCTGGATGAAGTCGAACCGTGCTTCCGGCTTGGTGCCCATGAGGCGATCGACGCTCGTGCGCGTGGCATCCAGGTCGTCGCGCACCTTGACCTGGAGCAGCGTACGCGTCTTGGGCGACATCGTGGTTTCCCGCAGGTGAGCAAACGGCATTTCGCCCAGGCCCTTGAAGCGGGTCATGTCGACCTTGCCTTTGCCGGTGAACTCGGTGGCCAGCAGCTCGTCCTTGTGAGCATCGTCCCTGGCATAGAGCGTCTTGCCGCCTTGCGTGATGCGGTAGAGCGGGGGCAGGGCGAGGTAAAGGTGCCCGCCGTCGATGAGCTTGGGCATTTCCTGGAAAAAGAAGGTCATCAGCAAGGAGGCGATGTGGGCGCCGTCGACGTCAGCATCGGTCATGATGATGATCTTGTCGTAGCGCAGATCATCTTCCCGGTAGCGGTCACGCGTGCCGCAACCCAGGGCCTGGATCAGATCAGCGATGAGTTGGCTCGACTGCAACTTCTCCCGGCTGGCGCCGGCAACGTTGAGGATTTTGCCGCGCAGGGGCAGCACAGCTTGGCTCTGGCGGTTACGCGCCTGCTTGGCGCTGCCGCCAGCCGAGTCGCCTTCCACGATGAAGAGCTCGGCGCCTTGCGCGGCCGTCTGCGTGCAGTCGGCGAGCTTGCCGGGCAGGCGCAGCTTGCGCGTGGCGCTGGCGCGGTCAATTTCCTTTTCCTTGCGCCGACGCAGGCGCTCTTCGGCGCGCTCTACGGCCCAATCGAGCAGTTTGCCGGCTTGGTTGGGCGAGGCAGCCAGCCAGTGGTCGAAGGCGTCGCGCAGGGCCGTATCGACAATGCGCGTGGCTTCGGTTGAAGCCAGCTTGTCCTTGGTTTGGCCAACAAACTCGGGCTCACGCACAAATACGGACAGCATGGCGTTGCAATGCGCAAAGACGTCTTCGGCCGTGAGGATTGCCGCGGCCTTGTTCTTGGTCAGCTCGGCATAGCCCTTGAGGCCACGCAGCAGAACAAGGCGCAAACCCGCTTCGTGCGTTCCGCCATCAGGCGTCGGGACGGTGTTGCAGTAGGAAGAAACGCCGCCATCGCCCAGCGTCCAGGCGACAGCCCACTCGACGGCGCCATGCGTACCGGGCTTGCCGTGGCTCCCGGCAAAGAGGTCGTCGACGATGCGCGTCTCGCCCTCAATGCGGGCGGCCATGAAGTCCTTTAGCCCATCAGGATAGTGGAACACGGCCTTGGCGGGCGCGTCGTCGCTGGCAAGGCTCTCGTCGCAGCTCCAGCGCAATTCGACACCGCCGAAAAGATAAGCCTTGGCGCGCGTCATGCGGAACAGGCGAGCGGCGGAGAAATGAGCCGTATCGCCAAAGATCTGCGGGTCGGGATGGAACCGCGTGGTGGTGCCGCGGCGGTTGTTGACGCGGCCGACGACCTCCACCTTGGTCTGGGGGATGCCGCGCGAGTAAGTCTGCCGATAAAGCGTCTGGTCCTTGGCGACTTCGACCACCAGATCGTCCGACAGGGCGTTCACCACGGAAACACCGACGCCATGGAGGCCGCCTGAAGTTTCATAGGCCTTGGAGTCGAACTTACCGCCGGCATGGAGCTTGGTAAGCACCAGCTCGAGCGTGGACATTTCAGGGTTCTTCGGATGCGGCTCGACAGGAATGCCGCGGCCATTGTCGGCAACGGTGACATAGCCATCGGCGCCCAGATGAACCTCGATGCGCGTGGCGTGGCCCGCGATGGCCTCGTCCATGGAGTTGTCGATCACCTCGGCAAAGAGGTGATGCAGGGCATTGGAATCGGTGCCCCCGATATACATGCCCGGACGGCGCCGGACGGGCTCAAGCCCTTCCAGAACCTCAATATCTGCAGCCGTGTACGATCCAGCCGGGCTCGCCGACACCGGCGCCAGCTTGGGCGCCTTGGTCTTGGTGAGCTGCGGTTCGGCTTCGATAGAGCCGCCGAAAAGATCTTCTGCTTGCGACATGGATGTTCCGCTTTCGTACCCGAATCGGGCGAAGGACGCCTTCTAGCATAACGCAGCCGAAATGCCGCAAAACTGGCTGTGACCGGCTTTCCCTCGCCTGTGGCAACTGACGTAACAACGGTGCGTTTACGTTACCACCTTGTTACCGCTGACCCTGCCACACAAGCGTTGAGGAGCCATAAATGAGAAATCTAGCGAAAGCTCTGGCGCTGGTGCTTACCCTGTCGGTCACCCCGGCCTCCGCTCAAAGCTTCGGCATCTTCTTTGGTGACGAGCCGAGCGATCTGTTTCCCCGCGCTCCAGGGCTCGCCATATGCATGACCGACCGGCAGATCCGCGATGCGGTCGCTAGTGAGGGCTTCGACAATATAGCTCTCAACGCGCCCAACGAGGATCATGTGCAGGTCCGAGCCACGCGTGACGGTGCGGTGTACCTCCTTGATTTCAACGCCTGCACCGGCGGGATCGAGGAAATTAGACGCCTGCGCTGAGCAGGATCGGAACAGAACCGTCCCAAGTTCGGGCGTCGAGTTTACGTTCCGTTTGCTTCTTGAAAGCACTTTTTTAAACGCCCGCTGCTAGAACAGTGGACATACGGTTTTTGTTTGGAGTTGCCGTATGCGAGCCGGTCGAAATCCTCGTTCTGCGTATCAGATTTCGTCAGGTTCAACCGCCAGATATTGGCCGCAAGCCGGGTTTTCAAGTATTGCGTACCGGCTGGCCAGCCTGACTGTTCCGCGTATTGGGGCGCTTTGTCTGGTGTCGACCTTTTTCTTCTTGGTCTGACCCTGCCGCGAATTGCTTTTCGCGGCGGGTTTGGCTATGGATCGGCAGTGGCCAGCACCAGAAGGAGGGAGGCTCTGATGACATTGATGTTCGAGCATCGCTCCCGTGGCCCCGTCCAAGCCCTGTGGCATCAGCTGCAGGGCTGACCAGGAACTCGTACGGACGCTTTTCCCTGTCTTTGCTTTCCGGTTTGCCCTTCTCGGCGGTTTGAGCACCTGCTCCAGCCGCTTCTAAGATGGCTTTGGCGCACCCTTGCTGGGCGCCGCACTCCGAGAGATCAAGATGGGCTCGATCAGCCTCCGCAATGCCGGCCTAGTGGCCACTGAAACTCTTTTCTCCAATCTGAACTTCGTTATTGGCGACGGCGACCGCGTCGGGCTTGTTGCCGGCAATGGCCGCGGCAAGACGACCCTGCTCAAGGCCATGGCCGGGCAGGGCGAACTCACTGCCGGCGACATCGTGCGCTCGCGTGGCCTTCAAGTCGGCTATGTCGAACAGGACATGCCAGCTGAGAGTATGGGCCTCACGCTCCATGATGCCGTGCTGGAGGCGCTACCCGCGGCCGACCGGGAAACCGACAGCTGGCGCGTGGATGTGGTGCTGGACGAGTTCCAGACGCCCGAGGCGATGCGCCAACGGAAGCTGACGGAACTCAGTGGCGGCTGGCAGCGCATAGCCCTGATTGCCCGTTGCTGGGTGCTGCAACCGGATGCCCTCCTGCTCGACGAGCCGACCAACCATCTTGACCTTGGCAAGCTGGTGCAGCTGGAGAACTGGATCAACGAGGCAGCCCGGAACATTCCGGTGGTGATTGCCAGCCATGACCGCGAGTTCCTAGACGCCACCACGAACCGCACCCTGTTCCTGCGGCCAGACCAGTCGCACTATTTCGCGCTGCCCTACAGCAAGGCACGGATTGCCCTGGCCGAGGCCGATGAAGCGGCTGAAGCTCAGCGCGAGCGCGACCTCAAGGAAGTCAGCCGTTTGCGCAAGCAGGCGGCCAAGCTCACCAATATCGGCATCAACTCGGGCAGCGACCTGCTGGTGGTGAAATCCAAGTACCTGCGCGACCGCGCCGAGAAGATCGAAACAGCGGTCCTGTCCGTGCACAAGGAGCGCAGCGGGGAGATCAGGCTGGGCAATAGCGGCGCTCAGGCAAAGGTCATGGTCGCAATCGAGGATGTGGAGGTGCGCGCGCCCAGTGGCGACAAGCTCTTCCACATCGACAAGCTCCATGTCTTCCAGGGTGACCGGCTGGTGATCCTGGGGCGGAACGGGACTGGCAAGTCGCAGTTCATGGGACTGCTGCACCGGGCCATGAAGGGCCAGGAAGCAGCCGGCATTCGTATCAGTCCGCAAGTGGTGCCGGGCTATGTCGATCAGGCGATGAGCTTTTTGCCCGACAAGCGCTCGCCGCTCGACTACATCACCAGCGCCTTTAATGAGGGCGACCAACGGAGCAAGAGCCTGCTGGCAGCGGCTGGATTTCCGCTGGAGAAGCAGGATCGGCCGATCACTCAATTGTCGTTCGGGCAGCGGGCACGGCTTGGTCTCCTCGCGATGCGGCTGCTGCAGCCCAATTTCTACTTGCTCGACGAGCCCACCAACCATGTGGACATTGCGGGGCAGGAGCGGCTCGAGGAGGAAATTCTTGCGCATGGCGCGACATGCATCCTGGTGTCGCACGATCGCAGCTTTGTGCGCGGGCTGGGCAGCCGGTTTCTGGTGATCGAGGGGCGGCGGCTGAAGGAGGTTGATGGGCCGGAGAGGTTCTTTGCGGAGATGGCTAGCGAGGTTGGGTGAGGGAGGGCGCAAGGCGTTCCATAAACACCGTGTCATCCCGGGCTCGACCCGGGATCCATCCTGAGGTGTGTGGATTGTCTCGGTGGACGATCGAACCACCTCGCGGCTGCGGCGCAATCTAGGGATGGATCCCGGGTCAAGCCCCGGAAGAACTTCGTGGGTGGGATAGTGTTGGTGTTGGTTCACACACTGAACGTCACCCTCGGGCTTGACCCGAGGGCTCTTCACTTGCGGAGCCAAGAGACTGCAGTGCCCTCGGGTCAAGCCCAAGGGTGACGATCCATCGCTGTTAAGAGGTACAGGCCCTCTCCCAACCGCATTCCCTCACCACCACCCCACTTGAATCCCGCGCCCCAACCACCATCTTGAGCAGCAACCAAGCTCACCCACTTCCTCTACTTGGTTCCATTCTTCCCCTCATTCCCCGCTCACAAATTCGGGATGCAATGCCTCTTAACAGCGGCCGATTTTTGCTTACATAATGGTCCTCACCATGCTGCTTCGTTCGACGACAGATGTTTGCCCGATGATTGCCGAAGACCTCCTCGCCATGACCGAAGAGGCCCCAGCCGCCCTGCGTCTGGTGCCTGAGCCTGCCCGTGGCGGCCCTAAGGAGGACGACCCCAATAAGGGCGACGGCAAGGGTGGGACAGAAACCGGGACGATCACCAAGACCCGGCCAAAAACCAAGCGCCCGAATCTGTATCGGGTGCTGCTGCTCAACGACGACTACACGCCGATGGAGTTCGTCATTCTCGTTCTACAGGACGTCTTCAACAAATCGCGTGAAGAAGCCGTCCAGATCATGCTGCACGTGCACCAGAAGGGGGTGGGTGAGTGCGGCGTATATCCATACGAAGTGGCCGAGACTAAGGTCACGAGAGTCATGGATACGGCACGCAAAAACCAGCATCCGCTGCAATGCGTGATGGAAAAGCAATAGGAACATCATATGCCCTCATTTTCTCGCGGACTTGAAAAGGCTCTGCATCAGGCGATGAACCTGGCGCGTGAGCGCAACCATGAGTTCGCAACGCTCGAGCACCTGCTGCTGGCCCTGACCGACGACCGTGAAACGATCGCCGTGCTGACCGGCTGCGACGTCGATGTCGATGCGCTCAAGAGCGATCTTGAAGATTTCATCAATGAAGAACTGGACAGCCTGATCGTTGCCAATGGGCAAGATGCGCGCCCGACGGCTGCCTTCCAGCGCGTGATTCAGCGCGCCGTGATTCACGTCCAGAGCTCTGGCCGCGAAGAAGTGACCGGCGCCAACGTATTGGTCGCGATTTTCGCGGAACGCGAGAGTCACGCCGCCTATTTCCTTGAACAGCAGGACATGAGCCGGCTGGACGCGGTCAATTTCATTAGCCACGGGATCACCAAGTCCGGTCCCAGCGAGGAGCGCAAGGTGCGTGGTGCCGACGACGGCGACAACCAGAGCGAAGGCGGAGCAGAAGCCAAGAAGAGCTCGGCTCTGGCCGATTTCTGCGTCAACCTCAACGAAAAGGCCCGTTCGGGCAAGATCGATCCGCTGATCGGCCGCGACGCCGAACTGCGCCGCACCATCCAGGTGCTGTGCCGCCGCTCCAAGAACAACCCCATCTATGTGGGTGACGCTGGCGTGGGCAAGACGGCCATTGCCGAAGGTCTTGCCCGCAAGATCGTCGAAGGCGACGTCCCGGAAGTGCTCAAGGAAGCGGTGATCTATTCGCTCGATATGGGCTCGCTCCTGGCTGGTACCCGCTATCGCGGTGACTTTGAGGAACGCCTCAAGGCCGTGATGAAGGAGCTCGAAAAGCTCCCGAACTCCGTCCTGTTCATCGACGAAATCCACACCATGATCGGTGCTGGCGCCACCTCCGGTGGCGCGCTCGATGCCTCGAATCTCCTCAAGCCTGCTTTGGCTTCGGGCGCAATCCGATGCATCGGCTCGACGACCTACAAGGAATATCGCCAGTTCTTTGAAAAGGATCGGGCCCTGGTCCGTCGCTTCCAGAAGATCGACGTCAATGAGCCTTCGGTTCCTGACGCCATAGAGATCGTCAAAGGTCTGCGGCCGTACTTCGAAGAGTTCCACAAGATCAAGTACACCGACGATGCCCTGAAGGCTGCGGTGGAACTGAGCGCGCGGTATATCAACGACCGCAAGCTGCCCGACAAGGCGATCGACGTCCTTGACGAAACCGGCGCATCGCAAATGCTGGTGACGGAAGATCTTCGCAAGAAGGTCATCGATGTCGAGGACATCGAAGCCACGATTGCAACGATTGCCCGTATTCCGCCCAAGACGGTCACCAAGTCCGATGCCGAACTGCTGTCGGGTCTGGAGCAGAGCCTCAAGACCGTGGTGTTCGGCCAGGACCAGGCGATCATCGCGCTGACATCTGCCATCAAGCTGGCGCGTGCGGGCCTGCGTGAACCGGAAAAGCCGATTGGCTCCTACCTCTTCACCGGCCCGACCGGCGTCGGCAAGACGGAAGTTGCGAAGCAGCTCGCCGATACGCTCGGCGTGGAACTGCTGCGGTTCGACATGTCCGAATACATGGAGCGGCACACCGTATCGCGCCTGATCGGTGCCCCTCCGGGCTATGTCGGATTTGACCAGGGTGGTTTGTTGACCGATGGCGTGGACCAGCATCCGCATTGCGTGGTGCTGCTCGACGAAATCGAGAAGGCCCATCCGGACCTCTACAACATCCTCCTGCAGGTCATGGATCACGGCAAGCTGACGGACCACAACGGCAAGTCGGTCGACTTCCGCAACGTGATCCTGATCATGACGTCGAACGTTGGCGCCAGCGAACTGGCTCGCAGCCCGATCGGTTTCGGCCGCAAGCGCGAGCAGGGTGACGATGAAGATGCAATCAACCGCACCTTCACGCCCGAGTTCCGCAACCGCCTCGATGCGATCATCTCGTTTGCGCCGCTGCCACGCGAAGTGGTCCGCCGCGTTGTCGAGAAGTTCGTCCTCCAGCTCGAGGGCCAGCTGGCCGAGCGTGGCGTCACGATCATCCTGCAGCCTGAGGCCGCCGATTGGCTCGCCGAGCGCGGCTACGACGAACGCATGGGTGCGCGCCCGCTGGGCCGCGTGATCCAGGAGCACATCAAGAAGCCCCTGGCCGACCAGGTGCTCTTCGGCGAACTCGTCAATGGCGGCACGGTGACCGTAGCCGTCGTAGGCGAAGGCGCAGACGCCAAGCTCGAACTGATCGCGGTGCCCCCGCGCCCAGCCAAGCCCAAGGCGCTGCCCAAGCCGAAAAAGCCCAAGGCAACTGCCGACAAGGAATAAGAAAAGGCCGGGAGCGATCCCGGCCTTTTTGTTTTGTGTGCTTGCTAAAGCCTACGGCACCCATAGCGGCTACGATCGTCACCCTCGGGCTTGACCCGAGGGACCTGTACTTGGCTTTACCGTCAGCAAGTGTAGAGCCCTCGGGTCAAGCCCGAGGGTGACGCGCGGTGTCCGAAATGACGCGTCATGCGGAGAGTTCATTTTAGCCGCACTAAACCCTCAAAGACCTCATGGTGAGCCTGTCGAACCACGAGGTCGCGCGAGTGGAGCTATCCTCCCCCCCTCGGTCGATCGGCTCATCACAAGGTCTACTGAAAACCCCGAGTAGCTACAGCCACATCAACAGCATGGGCCCGATCAGGATCAGCCCGATCCCAACTACAAACCGCAGATTGCCCACCAGCCGTCACCCTCGGGCTTGACCGAAGGGCCCTGTACTTCCCTTCGCCGCTCGCAAGTGTAGAGCTATCGAGTCAAGCCTAAGGCGACGCGCGGTGTCTGGCATGGCGTTCATTTCGCAGAGACCCCATCGCTAAACCACCAGAGACCTCATGATGAGCCCGTCGAACCACGAGGTCGAGCGAGTGGAGCTATCCTCCCACGCCCCCTCGATCGATCGGCCCATCACAAGATCAACTGAAAATCCCGAGTGGCTACAGCCACATCAACAGCATCAGCCCGATCAGGATCAACCCAATCCCAACCACAAACCGCAGATTGCCCACCAGCCGTCACCCTTGGGCTTGACCCGAGGGCCCTATACTTCCCTTCGCCACTCGCAAGTGTAGCGCCCTCGGGTCAAGCCCAAGGGTGACGCGCGGTGTCTGGCGTGAGGTGCAGCGCATGACGTTCACTAAGCATTGTCGAACCACCAGAGCCCATCGCCAAACCCCCAAAAACCTCATGGTGAGCCTGTCGAACCACGTGGTCGCGCGAGTGGAGCTATCCTGTCAGCCCCCTCGGTCAATCGGCTCATCACAAGATCAACTGAAAACGCCAAGTGGCTAAAGCCACATCAACAGCATCGGCCCGATCATGATCAGCCCGATCCCAACCACGAACCGCAGATTGCCCGCCAGCCGTCACCCTCGGGCTTGACCCGAGGGCCCTGTACTTTCCTTCGCCGCTCGCAAGTGTAGAGCCCTCAGATCATGCCCGAGAGTGGCGCGCGATGTCTGGCGTGAGGTGCAGCGCATGACGTTCACTAAGCATTGTTAAACCACCAGACCCCATAGCTAAACCACCAGAGACCTCATGGTGAGCCTGTCGAACCACGAGGTCGCGCGAGCGGAGCTATCCTCTCACGCCCCCTCGATCGATCACCTGATCACAAGATCAACTGAAAACCGGAGTGGCTAAAGCCACATCAACAGCATCGGCCCGATCAGGATCAACCCAATCCCAACTACAAACCGCAAATTCCCCAGCTGCCGCAAGCTTTGAATACTCAACACACTCGACAGCACCAGAAACGCCACCAGCGCAACCAGTGCCGGAGTCAGCGCCTGCAGGTTCAGCTCCGTCTTTTCGTTAAGCTGCAGAAAGATCATATGCCCCCCGGCAAAGCCAAGGAGGGCCGTGATCACCACGCATACAGCCTTGGACGTGATCAGCAGAGCCATGTCGATGGTCTGGCTGGTCACAAGCAGTGCCAACCCCATCGCCGTCACATGCGCCGCGGCAAGCGTTGCAAACAGCTGCGTGTTGGCAAGAAGCGGCACCATCTCGGGCGGCGCAGTCAAGGGTAGCGAGCCGATCATCGGCAGGTCAGCGCCGTACTGCGACAGCCCGAAGATGACATAGAGCATCACCAGCGTGCCCAGCGCGAACACCAGCGTTGTAGCAGCCAGCACCTTGAGCAGATCGATGCTGTCCTGTGACATCGGAAGGCTCGCTTCGATGAAGGGGAAGATTGGTATGCCGGGAGGGGGTCGAACCCTCGACCATTCGATTAAAAGTCGAATGCTCTACCACTGAGCTACCGGCACGCACCAAGAGCTGACGCCGTTGGCGTTGCGGCGGAACATAGCCAGTCAGCCCCGCCTGTCAACCGCTATTGCGCCGCAGGGGCGCTCTGAAGCGGTGTTCCCCCAAACGGACCAGGCATGCAGGCGATGGAGACGCGCTCCAGCCGCTCACAAAGAGCCGTCGCTTCAGCGAGTTGGGTGAGGGGGCCAACCATGATCCGCTGATTGCCCGTGTCACCGTCTGCTACCACATGAGGCGTAAGCCCGAACAGCAGCGGCCCGAGCTTCATGGAAAGATCACGCCAGGTCGCGTCGGCCTGCTCGGGGGCGATCGGCGTACCCAGCGCAACACCGAACATGTCCCCACCCGGCGGCGGGAGAGAAGCGACTTGCTCTGCGGGCGCTGCCGGCAGCGGCTGTGCGGCGGGGCCAGGCGATTGCGCTTCCACCATCGGACGCTGGCGGATGGCGACTGAGCCGCCTTCGGCGTTATAGACCAGCGCCTGATCTTCACCGATGGACGAGGTGATCGTGGAGCGATCGATCGCAGTTCCTTCGGGCAGGGCTTCCAAAAGCCTGGGCAGGCTCACCTCGAGCGCCCCGACCCGCTGGACAACTTCGTTGCTCTGCTGCTCCTCGAGGGCAAATCGGGTCAGCAGCTGCCCGTTCTCTCGCTTGAGTTCCACCGATTGCTGGCGCAACTCGGCAACCTGTAATCGGAGTTGCTCAAGCGAAGCGCCTTCGATGCGGGTGCGATGCAAGCTACCCAGCAGGCTCGACGGAATGAGTGCCGAAACATTGGCACCCATCACGGCAATGCCGCAGGTCACAAGGGCGACAATCCCCCACAAGGCGGCATCCGACTGCCGGAATTGTTCAGACGCCCTGGCCACCTCGGCACTCCTTCGCGCGCATTCGAATCAAGTCTTACCCGTTAGAGGCAAACATGCGGCGCTGATTAGCTATTCGCCAACTGTTCCCTGCCATAAATCTGTGTAAATGGGCGGCGATAGACCGCTCAACCGGAGAACGCGCCATGACTGAACTGCTGTCGATCATTCTTGCAGCGGGCGAAGGCACCCGCATGCGATCGGCAACGCCCAAAGTGCTGCACCCCGTCGGTGGTATGCCCATCGTCGGACATGTGGTGCGCGCTGCTCGTGAGGCAGGTTCAACCCGGATTGCTCTCGTGACCGGACCCAAGCACGACGCGATCCGGCAAACGGTCAGCAAAATGCATTCAGATATCGTTCATTTTGAGCAGGCTGAAGCCAAGGGAACTGCCCACGCAGCCTCCATGGCGCGCGATTTGTTCAAGGATGCGACCGGCTATGTCGCCGTCGTTTATGGCGATCACCCCCTCCTGCGCGGCGCCAATTTCCGCGTCGTCCTCGACCGTCTGGACGCCGGGCTGGACGTCGCTATCCTCGGCTTTGAACCAAAGGATGCAACAGGTTATGGCCGTTTCATCACCCAAGGCGAGACTCTCCTGGCCATCCGCGAACACAAGGACGCATCCGAAGAAGAGCGCAAGATCGGCCTCTGCAATGCCTGCATCCTGGCCTTCCGCGCCGAAGTCTTCCGCGACCTGATCGACAAGGTCAAAACCAACAACGCTCAAGGCGAATACTACCTCACCGACCTCGTAGATTTGGCCAACAAAGCCGGCAAAAAGGTCGGCTATGGCATCGCGCCGGAAAACGATGTCATGGGCGTCAATGATCGGTCGCAACTGGCGCGGGCCGAGGCGCTGTTCCAGGAGGTCCGCCGCGAAGATTTCATGAAGGCCGGCGTGACGCTCAAGGACCCCTCGAGCGTCTGGTTTTCTTATGACACGCAGATCGCCCAGGACGTGACGATCGAGCCCAATGTGGTGTTCGGACCAGGGGTGGTGATTGAAACGGGTACGGTGATCCATGCCTTCAGTCATCTCGAAGGCGCCCATATCGGCCGCAATGCCTCGGTGGGGCCCTTTGCACGGCTACGGCCAGAGGCAAACCTCCATGAGGACGCCAAGGTGGGCAATTTTGTCGAGATCAAGAAGGCCGAGATCGGCAAGGGCGCCAAGGTCAGCCATCTCACTTATATTGGCGATGCCGAGGTGGGCGCGAACGTCAATGTCGGCGCTGGCGTAATCACGGTGAATTACGACGGCTACAACAAGCATCGCACCACTATCGGCGACAATGCCTTCGTGGGCTCCAACTCTGCGCTTGTTGCGCCAGTGACGGTCGGGTCGGGCGCCCTGGTGGCGAGCGGCAGCGTGATCACCGAGGACGTGCCGGCAGACGCCGTCGCGTTCGGTCGGGCGCGGCAGGAAAACAAGCCGGGCCATGCGCCCAAGGTGCGCGAGCGGGCGCAGGCCACCAAAGCGGCAAAGGGAAAATAGCATGTGCGGTATTGTTGGTATTGTCGGTAGCGCACCGGTCGCCACGCGACTTGTGGATGCACTCAAGCGGCTGGAATATCGCGGCTATGACAGCGCCGGTGTCGCGACGCTTGAAGGTGGTGACATCGCGCGGCGGCGGGCCGAGGGCAAGCTCGGCAATCTGGCGCAGCAGCTGAGCTTCGAGCCGCTGAGCGGCCAGATCGGTATCGGCCATACGCGCTGGGCCACGCACGGCGCGCCAACCGAGCAGAACGCGCACCCGCATGCGACGGATCGCGTTGCCGTAGTCCATAACGGCATCATCGAGAACTTCCGCGAACTGCTCGCGGACCTCGCCAAGGACGGGTATTTACCCAAGACGCAGACGGACACGGAGTCGGTGGCGCTCTGGGCATCGCGGGAACTGGCCAATGGCGCCGATCCGGAACTGGCTGTCGCGCGCACGCTCAAGAAGCTCAAGGGTGCCTTTGCCCTGGCGTTCCTGTTCAAGGGCGAGGATGGGCTGCTGATTGCGGCTCGGCACGGTGCGCCGCTGGCAATCGGCTATGGCACGACCGAGATGTATCTGGGCTCTGACGCCATGGCGCTGGCGCCGTTCACCTCGCGGCTGACGTATTTGGAAGATGGCGACTGGGCGGTGATCACGCCCCAGGGCGTGACCATCCGCGACGGCAAGGACGCGATCGTCCAGCGCGAGCAGCAGGTGTCGCAGGCCTCGGCCCTGCTGGTCGACAAGGGCAATCACCGCCACTTCATGGCCAAGGAAATCTACGAGCAGCCCGAGACCATCTCGCACACGCTCAGCCACTATGTGGATATGGGCGCGGAGAAGGTTGCCATCCGCGAAACGCTGCCCTTCGACTTTGCCGATCTGACGCGGCTGACGATCAGCGCCTGCGGCACGGCGTATCTGGCAGGTGCCGTCGCGAAGTACTGGTTCGAGCGCTATGCGCGGCTGCCGGTCGATATCGATGTGGCATCCGAATTCCGCTATCGCGAGCCGCCGCTGGAAAAGGGCGGGCTGTCGCTGTTCATCTCCCAATCGGGCGAAACCGCCGACACGCTCGCAGCGCTCCGCTATTGCGCCGGGCAGGGGCAGCATGTCGCCTCGCTGGTAAATACGCTGGAGTCCACCATTGCGCGGGAATCGGGCGTGGTGTTCCCGATCCTGTGCGGTCCCGAGATTGGCGTGGCATCGACCAAGGCACTGACAGCACAGCTGACGGCCTTGGCCAGCCTTGCCATCGCAGCGGGGCGTGCGCGTGGCGTGCTGACGGCCGAGCAGGAGGCCGAGTTCGTGCGCTCGCTGGTGCATCTACCTGCGGCGGTGTCGCAGGCGCTCAACACCGAAACGCAGATCATGGACATCGCCAAGCGGCTGAGCAAGGCCAAGGACGTGCTGTATCTTGGCCGCGGTCCGATGTTCCCGATTGCCATGGAAGGTGCGCTGAAGCTCAAGGAAATCAGCTACATACACGCAGAAGGTTATGCGGCAGGTGAACTCAAGCATGGGCCGATCGCCCTTGTGGATGAGGACATGCCGGTGATCGTGGTGGCGCCATCGGACGAGCTGGTCGACAAGACGCTGAGCAATATGCAGGAGGTCGCGGCACGTGGCGGCAAGATCATCCTGATCACCGATGCGCAGGGCGCGGGCACGGTAGGGCACGGCGTGGCGGATGTAATTGTCATCCCGCAGGTGTCGAGCTTTGTGGCGCCAATTCTCGCGACGATCCCAGTGCAGCTGCTAGCCTACCATACGGCCGTGTTCATGGGCACGGATGTGGACCAGCCCAGGAACTTGGCCAAGTCGGTGACGGTGGAGTAGGGGGGACTGGGCCTCGTGGTGAGCTAGTCGAACCACGGGGCTTGGCAGGATGTTGCCACGACCTCGTCCTTCGACAGGCTCAGGATGAGGTCTACTGAGGTGGATCAGCTACTGGATTTACACTTGATCGTCACCCTCGGGCTCGACCCGAGGGTGTTGCACTAAGCGAAGCCGCAGCAAGTGAAGAGCCCTCGGGTCAAGCCCGAGGGTGACGGCTGGTGGGCTGGAATGCCTCGTGCTTTATCCCGCCCGGATCAGCGGGATCGCGAGGTCTTTCCTGAACAAGTAGAGGCAGGTCCGCGCCGCTTCGCCCTCCGGACCCGTCAGCCCTGGGTTGCGGCTCAACAGGTCCTTGGCGTCGTCGTGGGCGAAGTCGAGCAGGTGGCGGTGCACGTCCGGAACGGCGAGGCGGTAGCCGGGCATGCCGGATTGTCTTGTCCCCAACACATCGCCCTGGCCGCGCAGTTCTAGGTCGCGCTCGGCGATTTCGAAGCCGTCTTCGGTGGATTTGATGGTGTCGAGCCGCGCGCGGGCCGTTTCGCTGAGCGGGTCCTTGTAGAGCAACAGGCAGGCGGAACGCTGGGAGCCACGGCCAACGCGGCCCCGGAGTTGGTGGAGTTGGGCAAGGCCGAAACGCTCGGCGTGTTCGATGATCATGATCGAGGCGTTGGGAACGTCGACGCCCACTTCGATGACGGTCGTTGCGACAAGAAGCTTGAGCTCGTTGGCGGAGAAGCGCTGCATCACCTCCTGCTTGGCGGCGGCACTCATTCGGCCGTGGACGAGGGCCACTTGGTCGCCGAAGACCTTTTGCAGCTCGGCAAAGCGATCCTCGGCGGCGACAACGTCCAGGTGCTCGCTTTCTTCCACCAGCGGGCAAACCCAGAAGGCCTGCGCGCCTTCAGCGAGCCGTGCGCGTAGGCGGGCAATGACGCGGTTATAATCGTTGATGGAGAGGACTGCCGTGTCGATCGGCTGCCGCCCGCGCGGCTTTTCGCGCAGGATGCTGACTTCCATGTCACCGAAATGGGTGAGGACCAACGTGCGGGGGATCGGCGTGGCGGTCATCACCAGAAGGTCGGTGTGCTTGCCCTTGTCGGAAAGGGCGAGGCGCTGATGGACGCCGAAGCGGTGCTGCTCGTCAACGACTGTGAGGCCCAGATTATGGAACTCGACGCCGGACTGGAACAGGGCATGGGTGCCGACGACGATGGTGGTTTGCCCGCTGGCGATGCCGGCTAGCTTGGTGCGGCGCTCGGCGGCACCCATCTTGCCGGTGAGGAGTTCGCAGCCAAGGCCAGCCAGGTCGCACAGGGGCTTGAGGGTCTTGAAGTGCTGGGCGGCGAGAATTTCCGTTGGCGCCATGAGGGAGGATTGGGCGCCGCTTTCGGCCATGGCGGCCATGGCCATGAGGGCGACCACGGTCTTGCCGGCGCCAACGTCACCCTGGAGGAGGCGCGACATGCGGTTGGGTGAGGCGAGGTCGGCGCGGATTTCGTCCACGGCCTTTTGCTGGCCCTCGGTGAGGGAGAATGGCAGCGCGTGCTTGACGCGTTCGGTGATCTCCCCGGTAAAGGTGCGGGCGATGCCGCGGTCCGCGACCATGGTCGAGCGGATCAGCTGCAGGGTGAGCTGGCCGGCGAAGTATTCGTCATAGGCAAGGCGCATGCGGGCGGGGGCCCAGAGCTCGGCCTCCTCGGGGGACGCGGGCATATGGACGGACTTCATGGCATGGGCAAAGGTCGGCCATTTGCGTTCCTGCAGCGTGTGCTCGCCAGCCCATTCGGGCAGGGGCGGGATAGTCTCGACCACTTGTCGGACGAGCTTGGAGAGGGCCTTGGAGCTTAGTCCGTTTGTGAGGGGATAGACGGGTTCGACGAGGGGCAGGGTGTCGAACTTGTCGGGTTCAACGATGTAGTCGGGATGGGTGATTTGCTTTTCGCCGTTGAAGAAGCCGATCTGGCCGGAAACGAAGCGCTCCTCGTCTTCGGGCAGCGCGCGCTCCACCCAGCCACCTTGGGCACGAAAGAAGACAAGCTGCACGTCGCCCGTTTGGTCGTGCGCGAAAACACGGTGCGGAATATGCTGCTTGCCCTTGGGCGGCGGTTGGTGCCGGTCGATGTGAAGACGCAGGGTGACAATCTGGTTGAGATAGGCTTCGGCGATGCCGACCTGCCGGCGCCTGTCGACCACGCTAGATGGCATGTGCATCAGGATATCGAGCGCGATCGCCTCTTGTCCCTCGGGGGCGCCGAAGAAGCGCGTGAGCAAGGCCGCAAGCTTGTCGCCCACGCCCTTGATGGAACGGAGGGAACGAAACAGCGGCGACAAGGATTCCGGGCGGGACACGAAGCGATTCTCCTTCTGAGCAAATTTGCACGCCGCCAACTCTCCGGCAAACACGCTCAGTGAAGGGCTGACAAGCCTAAACTATCCGCGTAAAGAGTGTGTCCAAATCGAGAACAAACAGGATCATGGTGTGTCAAATGACTGCCGGTGAAGACATTACCATGCGCCGCAAGAAGCTGCGTTACCGGGCCTGGCACAGAGGAACGCGGGAGATGGACCTTGTGCTCGGGCCCTATGCCGATGCTCACACCGAGAGCATGGATGATGCCGCGCTCGATAGGCTGGAAGCCTTGATGAGCGAAGAGGATCCGCCGCTGCTCAAATGGGTGATGGGGCAGGAAACGCCGCCGGACCACATTGACAAGGCGTTCTTGGCTGAGGTCATTGCCGATCATCAGGCGCGGGTGGGAAAATGAACGAGATCGTAGCCCAGCGCCCGACGCGCACCATCGCCAACGTGCCCGACGGCATGCAGCCCATGGTGCTGGCCAAGCTGATCCAGCAGCGGGTCGAGGCGGCGCCTGAGGATGCAGCCAGCATTGTGTTCGTGGCGCGCGATGGCCGGCGGCTGCAGCGCATGGCCGAGATCCTGACCGCCATGTTGCCAGGGCACACGATCCTGCAACTGCCGGCCTGGGACTGCTTGCCCTATGACCGGGTTTCTCCCAACAATGTGACCATTGCTGCCCGGATGAACACGCTGGCTGCGTTGACGAGCGGGGCTAAGGGCGCCGTGGTGCTGACGGCGGTCAATGCGCTGATCCAGCGCCTGCCACCACGCGACGTCGTGGAGACCATGTCGTTTTCGGCAGCGACTGGGCGCGTGGTGGACAGCGAGAAGCTGATCGCCTGGGCCGCGAACAATGGCTATCTGCGCGTGCCCACGGTGCGCGAAAGCGGGGAATATGCCGTTCGCGGCGGGCTCGTGGACTTGTTTCCGGCAAGCGCCGAAGCGCCGCTGCGCTTTGATTTTTTCGGCAGCCAGCTCGAATCGATCCGCACATTCGATCCCGATACGCAGCGGACAACGGGTCAGCTCAAGCGGGTGGATTTGACGCCCATGAGCGAGGTTGTGCTCACCGAGGAAACGATCCGGCGCTTCCGGCAGAATTACACGGCGGCGTTCGGCGGCAACACGGTGGACGATACGCTTTATGCCTCGGTGAGCGGTGGCTCGCGCTATTCGGGTACCGAGCATTGGCTGCCGTTCTTCTATGAACATCTTGATACTTTAGCGGCCTATGTAGGCGATGCGCCATTCGTGTTCGACGAGCAGGCGAACGAGGCGTACGCGGATCGCGTCACGCAGATCCGGGATTACTACGAGGCGCGTGAAGCGGCGCGGCTGGCGCCGGTGGTGGCTGGGGCAGGGGCGCCCTACAAGCCGATCAAGCCTGAGCTGCTTTATGCTGTGGACGAGCATCCCTATGCGCTGGCGGGTGCCTCCGTGGTGCAGCTCAGCCAGTTCCTGGCGCCGGGCACGAAGGCTGCCGATGATGCCGGTGGTTCGATCGCGCCAAGCTTTGCCGCCGAGCGATTGGCGCAGGACACCAATTTGTTCCAGGCGGTTGTTGACCGCTTGCTTGAAGAACGCAGGCGGGGACGGCGGGCGATTGTGGCGTGCTGGAGCACGGGCACGCGCGACCGCATGGTGCAGGTGCTGAAGGATCATGGGCTGACCAATCCGCGCCTTGCCGAGAACTGGCGCGATGCGGAGACGACGAGCGCCGCGACAACTTCGTTGGTCGTGCTGCCGCTGGAAACCGGGTTCGAGACCAAGGACCTGGTGGTCTTAAGCGAACAGGACATTTTGGGCGAGCGCATCCTGCGGCCGCAGCGCAAGAAGAAGGCGAGCGATGCCCTGACCGAGGCGGCAAGCCTTGCGGCGGGCGATCTGGTGGTCCATGTGGATCACGGCATCGGGCGTTTCCTCGGGCTCAAGGTTATCGAGGCCGGCGGGGCGCCGCATGAATGCGTCGAGCTCGAATATGGTGGCGACACCAAGCTCTACCTCCCGGTTGAGAACATTGAGCTGCTGACGCGCTATGGCGCCGATGAAGGCAATGTCACGCTCGACAAGCTAGGCGGTGTCGCCTGGCAGGCCAAGAAGGGACGCCTCAAGAAACGCATCCGCGAGATGGCGGAGCAGCTGATCAAGATCGCTGCGGCGCGCCTGCTGACCAAGGCCGATGTGGTCGAGATCAATCCCGGTGCCTATGACGAATTCGCGGCGCGCTTCCCCTATGAGGAAACCGAGGACCAGCTGGCAGCTATCGAAGCCGTATTCGACGATGTGACCTCCGGGCGCGTAATGGACCGGCTGGTGTGCGGCGATGTGGGCTTCGGCAAGACGGAAGTCGCGCTGCGCGCGGCGTTTGCCGTGGCGCTGAGCGGCAAGCAGGTGGCTGTGGTGGTGCCGACGACGCTTCTGTCGCGGCAACACTTCAAGACCTTCGCCGAACGATTTGCGGGGCTGCCGGTGCGCGTTCGCCAGGCTTCGCGCATGGTGCCGGCGGCCGAGCTCAAGGCGACCAAGGAAGGCCTAGCCGACGGTCAGGTGGATATCGTGGTGGGTACCCATGCCCTCCTAAGCAAGACCATCAAATTCAAGGATTTGGGCCTCCTCATCATCGACGAGGAACAGCACTTCGGCGTGGGGCACAAGGAGCGCCTTAAGGAGCTAAAGGCCAATGTTCATGTGCTGACGCTGACGGCGACACCAATCCCACGCACGCTGCAGCTGGCGCTGACGGGTGTGCGGGACCTCTCGCTGTTGGCGACGCCTCCGGTCGACCGCCTTGCCATCCGCACCTTCATCTCGCCATTTGATCCCCTGTCGATCCGTGAGGCACTGCTGCGCGAGAAGTACCGTGGCGGGCAGAGCTTCTATGTGGTCCCGCGCATCAAGGATCAGGCTGATATCGCCGAGTTCCTGCGGGTGCAGGTGCCGGAAGTGTCGTTTGTGGTCGCCAACGGGCAGATGGCGCCGGGCGAGCTCGATGACATTATGAACGCCTTCTATGACGGCAAGTTCGACGTGCTGGTGGCCACGACCATCGTGGAATCGGGACTCGACATCCCCAACGCCAATACGCTGATCGTGCATCGGGCCGACAATTTCGGCCTCGCGCAGCTCTACCAAATCCGTGGCCGTATCGGCCGAGCCAAGGCGCGCGCCTATGCGCTCTTTACCGTACCCGCCGACAAGAAGCTGACCGACACGGCCGAGCGGCGCCTCGGTGTGCTGCAGTCGCTGGAATCGCTCGGGGCTGGCTTCCAGCTGGCGAGCCACGACCTTGATATCCGTGGCGCCGGGAACCTGCTGGGCGATGAGCAGTCCGGCCATATCCGCGAAGTCGGCTACGAGCTTTATCAATCCATGCTGGAGGAGGCCGTTGCCAACCTCAAGAATGGCGATGAGGACTACGAGGACCGAAACGAGTGGAGCCCACAGATTTCACTGGGCATGCCGGTCATGATTCCCGAACACTATGTGCCCGATCTGCAGTTGCGCATGCAGCTCTACCGGCGCCTGGGTGATCTCACCGACATCCGCGACATCGACGCGGCTGGCGCTGAACTGATCGACCGGTTCGGGCCATTGCCGGAAGAAGTTGAAGCCTTGCTCAAGGTGATCCTCGTTAAGGCGCTTTGTCGGCAGGCTAACGTTGAAAAGGTGGATGCGGGGCCGAAAGGCGCGGTGCTCACTTTGCGGAACAGCGAGTTCCCGAACCCGCCTGCGCTTGTGCGCATGGTGAGCGACCCAGCCAATCAGGTGCGCATCAAGCCCGATCAGAAACTCGTGTTCGCCCGTAACTGGCCTAAGGCAAATGATCGCCTCAAGGGCACGGCTGCGATCTTGTCCCGCCTAGCAAAACTGGCCGAAACCGCAGCCTGAACACGGCCGCGCTTACCCTATCTGCCATAATGCTTTGGCAAGGATCATCGGTCATGTTATTGCCCGATTTCAGCACTTGAAGGGCAGTTCAGTACTCTTAGGTGGCACTGGCCACCGGGACCGCCAAAGAAGCCAAGGATATTCTATGAACCTCAGGAAACCCCTCGTCGCCGGTTTTGCGGTGGCCGCGCTCATGCTGTCCCCGCTGTCGGCCTATGCACAAGCAACTCCGGCACCGGAGGCTCCGGCTGCTGAGGCTCCAGCGGCTGACGCGCCTGCTGCTCCTGCTGAAGGTGCTGCCGCCACCAATGCAGCCGCTCCCCAGCAGAACTGGCTCAAGGTTTGCGACCCGCTTCCTGATGGCAAGAAGGCCTGCATTATGCGCCAGGTCGTGCTGGCAAACGGCCAATTCCTGGGTTCGTTCCTCCTGCGTGACGATCCCGGCCAGGAATCGCGCCTGCTTGCTGTCGCTGCTGTCCCACTCGGCGTCTTGCTGCCATTCGGCCTGACCTGGCAGATCGATGGCTCCAAGCCCGTCCGCGTGCCCTACATGCTGTGCGATCCAACCTCATGCGCCACCCAACTGGTGATCAATGAGCAGTATGTTGACTCGCTCAAGAAGGGCAGCACGCTTAAGCTCACCGCCAAGAACCGCCAGAACGAAGATCTGACCATTGAGATCACCCTGGCTGGTTTCACCGCCGCTTATGACGGCGAAGCTTCGCTGAGCTTCGATGAATTCCGCCAGGAAACCTCGGGCGAGAACGCCCTTGAGCAGGTTCTGCAGGATCGCGCCGAAGAGCTGCGTCGCCAGCTCGATGGCGAGGCTGCTCCCGCAGCGGAGGGCGAAGAAGCTCCAGCCGAGCCTGCTGCTCAGTAAGGCATTAACGGGCGAAGCTACCAAAGGCGCGGGAAACCGCGCCTTTTTTGTTTTAGCGCCCGCCCATGCCGATGGAGAATGCTTGCCGACGCAGACCTGGCAAAAGCTTGAGTGCCCAAAGTCCACCAGCCCTCATTGCCTGTACCGGCAGCATCTCGGCGAGAAGAGAGCGGAACAAGGTATCGACCATGCCGCCCGTCCGCGTCAGATCGAATTCCCGCCGTTTGGCATAGTCCGAACTGACTTCCTTTGCCCAAACAGCTTCTGCGCGATCATGTCTTGCCAGCACTTCGGCAAGATCAGCCACATCGCGCAATCCAAGGTTCAAGCCCTGCGCTCCGATCGGCGGAAAAGCGTGCGCTGCTTCGCCAACCAGAACCACGCCGTTGGCACCGGCCTTGTCCACGGCAAGTGTGCTTAGGGGAAAAACAAAGCTGGGCGATACGATCTTGATTAAACCAAATAGGCGCTGCGATCGCTCCAGCATGGCCGCAGCAAGGCTCGCTTCACCCTCAGCCCGGGCGGCTTCAAGTATCTCGCCCTGGTCGATCCAGACGAGGTTGGCACCTGTTCCGCCAGCCGGCACCAGCGTGAATGGTCCATTGGGATAGTGAAATTCAACTGAGGTGTTACCCAGGGGTCTGGTGAGTTCCAGGTCGCACACAAGGGCGGATTGCTCAAACACCCGTTCACGCACCTTGAACCCTGCCGCTGCACGCACCAGCGACTTCTTCCCGTCGGCACCAACCAGAAGCGGCGCGACCAATTCTTCGCCATCGGCGAGTCGAACCGTGTGATCGGCTGATCCAAGCTCTATGTTCGCGACCGCAACGTGGCGTGTTTCAAGTCTAGAAAGCGACGCGGCCAAGACGTTCATGCGCTCTAGCAAAGCCGCATTGGCAAAGTTCCAGCCAAACGCGTCCAGATCCGCTTCTGCAGCATCGAACAAGGTTTCCGGCGCGCGGATCAAGCGTTTCGTCGCATCGATAATACGGATGTGGCTGAGCTTGTGCCCCACGTCTTCCGGCGCGTCGATCAGCCCGGTTTGTTGCAGATATCGAACGCTGGGGAGCATGAGCGCTGACGTGCGCCGATCAACCGGCCCCTTTGGCGCCAGATGAACAGTGTGCAAACCAGCCTGCGCAAGCGCAATAGCCGCGGCTGTTCCGGCCAGTCCTCCACCGACGACGACGGCTTCATGCTTGGTCTGCCGCGGCTCGGTCATAAGAACTCCTCAAGACAAGTTTCGCCAAAGCTTATCATTGGCCAGCAAGTCTTTGCCAGCATCCGCGTCCAGCCGCGCATGCTGCCGAAAGCCGCAGCCGATCGAAAAGCATGAAGTGAGGCTTTCCCTAGTGATGAGCAACGCATAAGTATTCCAGCACAGACTCGCACCGGAGCCGCACATGCTTGAATTGTTGTCCGATCCCAATGCCTGGATCGCCTTCGGAACCCTGACGGTCATGGAGATCGTGCTGGGGATCGACAATATCGTCTTTATTTCGGTTCTGGTGTCGCGACTTCCCAAGGAGCAGGCAGACCGCGCTCGGCAACTGGGTCTGGCTCTTGCGCTGATCTTCCGCATTCTCCTTCTTCTGGTGATCAGCTGGATCATCAGCCTGACCCAGCCGGCCGTATCGCTCTTCGGCTTCGATCTGTCCTGGAAAGACCTGATCCTCATCGGCGGCGGCGCCTTCCTCATCTACAAGGCTACACACGAAATGCATGCGGCCATCGAAGAGCCGCACGAAGCGGATATGGCGGGCAAGGCGACCGCAATGTTCGCTGCAGTGATTGGTCAGATCATCGCCATCGACCTGGTGTTCTCCATCGACTCCATCGTGACCGCCGTTGGCATGGCCGACGACGTGGAGGTCATGATCGCGGCCGTGATCGTTGCCGTTGGTGTGATGTTCGTTGCTTCCGGCCCGGTCGCCAGATTCGTTTCGGAGCACCCCACCACCAAGATGCTGGCGCTGGCCTTCCTCTTGCTGATCGGCGTGTCGCTTGTTGCCGACGGTTTGGGCTTCCACATTCCAAAGGGTTATATCTACGCGGCGATGGCCTTCTCGGTCTTGGTTGAAGCAATCAACATCATCGCTTCCAATCGCAAGAAAGCCCGTCTTGGTGGGGGAGGCCCGACGATCGCGCCGTTTACCGGGGCAACTGGTTCGGTCAGCACCGAGGAGGCGGCTGCTTCGCGTCCGCGCTTGCGCTCCAAGACCTCGCCCGTCGCTCGCGCCCAAGCCCGGCCGAAATCTGCTCCGCGGAAGCCACGGCCATGACCAAGGCCATTGTTGTCCACCAGACCGGTGGACCCGAGCAACTGAGCTTCGAGGATCGACCAACAGGCGAGCCCGGTCCAGGACAGGTCAAGCTACGGCAGAACGCTATCGGGCTGAACTTCATCGACACCTACCAGCGCTCCGGCCTTTACCCTGTCCAGACGCCTTTCGTTGCGGGCAACGAAGGGGCGGGGGTGATCACAGCCATTGGCGATGGAGTAGAGGGACTGAACGTAGGCGACCGTGTGGCCTATCAGGGCCAGATCGGCGCCTATGCCACGGAGCGGCTCGCCGCCGCCGATCGGATGGTTCCCATTCCCGATGGGATCGACGATCAGACCGCGGCAGCCATCATGCTCAAGGGTCTGACGGCCTATTACCTGCTGCACAAGACCTGGCCACTCGCCGAGGGCGAAACCATTCTGTTCCATGCAGCGGCTGGAGGCGTGGGCCAGATCGCAACCCAATGGGCAAAATCTCTTGGCGCAACAGTGATCGCCACGGCCGGGAGCCCCGAAAAGCTCGAGCTTGCTCGTGCACAAGGCTGCGACCACGTCATCAACTACCGCACTGAGGATTTTGCTGCCCGGGTCAAGGAGATCACCGGCGGCAAGGGCGTTGACGTTGTTTATGACGGTGTCGGCAAGGCAACGTTCGAGCAATCGCTGGATTGCCTTCGCCCTCGCGGGCTGATGGTCAGCTTCGGCAATGCCTCAGGCGTTGTGAGCATCCCTGACATCACTGTTCTTTCCCGCAAGGGCTCGCTTTATGTGACCCGCCCAACGACAGGGCACTATCTCACCACCCGCGCAGAACTTCTCGAAGGCGCCACCTCACTCTTCGCAGCCGTGGCTAATGGCAGCATAAGGGTGACGGTAGGCAAGACCTATCCGTTGAGCGAAGCTGCCGAGGCTCATCGCGCCCTTGAAGGACGCAACACCACTGGCTCCGTGGTTCTGCTTCCATAACGTAGACCAACCGGCGCTATGTTCGTTCCACACTGGACAGCGTGGCGTCGGGCGGCTAAACGCTGAACCCACGGGTAGATGGCAGAGTGGTTGATTGCTCCGGTCTTGAAAACCGGCGAACGTGCAAGCGTTCCGGGGGTTCGAATCCCTCTCTACCCGCCACTCACCTGAATAAGTTAGTTATTTTAATGGGTTAGCGCGGCAGAAAAAGCTAATCCTAACCTTGTACATAACTGTGGATAAGCCGTCCCACAAGTCGGCTGATGTGGTGATG